>Ga0209101_1000237_pt1 | contig 46877 bp, 31 predicted proteins | sample ConPoolayeCmetaG_FD_185481 | JGI IMG/M metagenome (GOLD analysis project Ga0209101, IMG submission 185481) | Hot spring microbial mat communities from California, USA to study Microbial Dark Matter (Phase II) - Cone Pool mat layer C metaG... ... | reverse complement strand
CTTCAAACAGGCGATTACCGACTGTATCCAGACGGCTCATACGAAACACAGAAACGACTTGGAGACCTTGTTATCGTGGAATTTCCAATCATTTGAAAAAGTCCAAATCTCAACCGTTTAGAGTATAACTGCTCAGCCCGTGTTCACGCGCTGTCAGTGAGAAACCGGCGGCTAGCGAAGCCGATGGCTGAGCCTGAATTTCGCCGTCGTGCCCCGGGAACAACCCCACTCATCCCCCTCTCCACGCCGTTCTGCGGCGTGGGGAGGGGGCAAGGGGGTGAGGCTTTTCGCGCGCGATTGATAGCACGGCTAATTACGTTGAAGCAAAAGATTTCTTGCCCCGACAATCGCGAGACAGGAAGATATTCACTCGGTACGAAACAAGTCCCCCTCTCGACAAAAATGCCAAATCGTGCTAAATTGTCATTGCACGAAAATTCTACCAGCGGGTAAAGGAGGGAGTATGCCAGAAAGTGTTTACAAAGTCATCGAGTTGATTGGCACGAGCACCGAATCGTGGGAGAAAGCGGCTGCCAGTGCGGTAGCACGCGCCTCCAAGACGTTACGCGATTTGCGTATCGCCGAAATCGTCCAACTCGATATGCAACTCGAGGATGGCAAGGTGATTGCCTATCGTGCCAAAATCAAAGTCTCGTTCAAGTACCACGGTAAAGAAGAAGAATAGACCGCATCGTTGGTGAACGCCGCGTGCGTTCGCAACGATGCGTTTGTTTTTAACTCGAGAGGCGCGTCGCGCGCCGAAAAAAATCGGCGCGGGTGTTTTGACGCGCCTTGTAATTTCGGGTTTTGCGATTCCTGATATATAATCGTGGCGAGGATAGGAATGGCTCGTTGGACGGATTGGGGTAACATCTGGGCGACTCTCAAGGAACTGGATGTGCGCCCATTAGTTGAGGAGGCGGAACAACCGTTCGTTTTGGCCTTGGTTGGTGCGCCTCAGGCAGGCAAGAGTTCGTTGCTGGCTGCACTCTGCAAGGATGAACGCAATCAGTCGCACGTCCTTGCTCCAGTCATCGAGGTGGGTCTGGATCAAGCCACGCGTGCCGATGGGGCTGACTTGATTATCCTCGTCCTCGACGCGACGCGCGATGATTTTACTCGCGAGGCACAACTTGTTGCCGAATGGCAACGCGCGCGGCGCAATCTGATTATCTTTTACAACAAGATGGACGCGGTGCCAGAGGCACAACGGGTGCGTCTGAGCACGCACGCATGGGCAGGCGCGCCGGTGGCGCGCGGTTCGGTGTATGAGCCGCAGTCCCTCACGAACAGTTTTATCCCGTGCGTGATGGAGCGGGTGAAGGAACGTCGCCTGGCGCTGGCACGGCAGTATCCGCTGTTTCGTCTGGCGGTCGCACGCGCATTGATTCGCGAGACCGCGCTGGCTAATGCTTCGTACGCGTTAGGCAGTGGTATGGCGGGCATTGTGCCTGCACTCAACGTGCCGTTCAATGTAGCGGATATGCTCGTCTTGACCAAGAATCAGGCGTTGATGGTGTACAAACTTGTCCTCGCGCTTGGTTTGTCCACGTCATGGCAAGAGCACATTGTGGAACTGGGGAGTGTGGTAGGCGTAGGCTTTGTGTGGCGCCAGATCGCGCGCCAACTGGTGGGTTTGATTCCTGTGTGGGGAATCGTTCCCAAAGTGGCAGTCGCCTACGCAGGTACCTATGCCGTCGGCGAAGCGGTGGTGTATTGGTATTACACCGGACACAAACTCTCGGGGCAGAAAATGCGCGAGGTGTATGCTGACGCGCTCGCACGTGGTAAACAGGTGGCGCAAGAGATTGCAACGCATGCCACTTTTAGATTGCCGCGCGTGTCACTCCCACGTCTTTCATTGCCCGCGCGGCGCAGGTGCCCACCGCGCTCGGATCAATCGCGTTGAGCACAGCACGTGCATTCGTCAGCCACACGGCATTGAAAGGTTTAGCGTACGATGAATGAACTCTGCTTGACTAATGACGAAATGGCAGGAGACCCGCAATTTATCGAGCAGGTCAAGGCGGCGCTGGGTCTGTCAGCGGAGGCACAGGTACGATTGAAGAACATTGCGCGCGATGCCGCCGGTGTGCAGGTGGAATACGAGATCATCCTGCCGATTCGCATCGTAGGAGCCGAGTTGGGTGTGGCGAATGGCGTGACGGTGGATGAGCGGATCACAGCGCAGTTGCGTTTCGATACGCGCGGCACGCGCGTCGTCACACGCGTCACGCAACTCGATGAGCAACGCTTGCGTTTGTTGAAGGACAAGGTGCAAAAACTGGCAAAGATGAACGCCATCTATCTTGCCGCGCCGAACGAACAGATTGACCCCGATGTGTTGCGAGCACGTCGTCAAGCCTGGTACATTCAAACCGACGCGCAGGGCAACAAACGTTTACACCGCGCCTTTATCGCCTGAACAATCGGATGCCAGACCTCGTCAACATCTTTCTCAACGATCCAGGAACGCCCGGCGCGCCGCTGGTTCAGGTCGAGCCGCCGCGCGGCAAGTCGCCGTTTGCGATTCCGCAATGGAATGGCACAGGTGGTTTGTTTCAACCCGGCAGCGCTGAATTTCAGGCGTGTCAATTGTACGTTGTCTTGACGCGCACGTACGCACTGTGGACGGATTTCTTCAAGCGTGATGTGACGTGGCAAACCACCGCCGCGCACTTGCCCGTTGTCCCGCGCGCGAGTGAAGAGTTCAATGCCTACTATGATCGGCAGGCATTGAAATTTTGTTATGCTACCGATCCGCTCACGCGGCAGACTGTGTACACATGTGAGAGTAGCGATGTAATCGCGCACGAGTGTGGGCATGCGATTCTGGACGCACTCCATCCCGAGTATTGGGATTCGCTCTTGTCCGAAAGCGCGGCGTTCCACGAAGCGTTCAGCGATTTTTCCGCGCTCCTTGCTGCCCTCGATTCGCCGCGTGTGCGCGCGCTGATGCTGGCTGAAAACAGCGGTGATTTGTCGAAGAGCAATCTGGTCACGCGACTGGCGGAGCAAATGGCGCGTGGTTTGTTCAATGCCGGTTACACCTATGCCGTTGTTTCCCCCGATGCGGTGCGCGATCTGGCCAACCCCTTCCGTTATCGTAACCCAATGCATTTGCCGGCGCGCGCGCCAGCGGCGCGGCTGAGTTCCGAGTCGCACAATTTTTCGCGCATCTTTTCTGGCGCGCTCTACGATGTGTTGGTGGGCATCTATGAACGCTTGCGTCGAGATAACATAGCGCCGGATGATGCACTGGCGCAGGCGCGTGACATCACCGGGCGTCTGGTTGCACACGGCGTATTGTTAGCCCCCAAAGGGGATGCCCTGTTCAAGACGATGGCTACCGCGCTGTTAACCGCCAGTGCGCAAGAAGAGAGAGGCAAGTATTTTCCGATTGTGAAAAAAGCCCTGGTAGCGCGCCGTTTGCTCAAAGGACGCGAAGCCAACCAGTTATCTCCAGGGCAAGGTGTACTCCATACGCGTACCAACGCGCTGGAAGGGGTATGGAGTGTTGCGGTGACCAGATGCCCCAAGTGGGAGATGCCTGTCTGGCGCATCGGGGAAGATGTTCCCGCACTGGTGCGCCAGCGGATTCCCATTCCCAAAATGGAATTTCGTTTGGTGACTGAACACACGTGGCAAGATCAGACACGCGTGTTGTATTACATCGCTCCGCATCTAGTTAGACTCGCCGGCGAATCTCTGGGCGTGGCGAACGGCGCGGTCGTGCGACTGTTCAACGCGGTGACCATTCAGATAAACGCTGATGGGGTCATTGTGTCATCGCATCATCATCAGGCTGATCGCGCCCAGGCGCGGCGCGTGCGCGATCACATCGCCAAATTGATTGCGCGCCAGCGCGTCTATGCACCAGCGCCTGATGCCGTAGTGGATGTGCGCGAGTTGCTAGCGCAGCGAAAACCGTACTATGTGGCATACGATGAACAGGGTAACAAACAGATTCAGCGTGCCTTTATCGCGTGTGGCACATTAGAGGCATAGCAAAATAAGGTGTATAAGGTATAAAGGATGCAAAACCGCGGGAGAGATATATCGCCGAGTATAGTTCTTTTTCTTTTCTTCTTTTCCGTTTACGCCTTTACAATGTCCGGTGTGATTCTCTATGGCGACGAAGTGGAAAAGTATCGTGTAGCGCAAAGTATCGTAGATCGGCACGAGTTCTCATTTCGCCCCACAGCGCATCGGAACGAAATCGGCGTGAATGGACGGACATATTCGATTTACGAGTTGGGGCAGACACTTTTTCAAATACCTCTGTATGTTCTGGCTCGCCTCGCCAATCATTTTTTTCCTCAAGATGATATTAACCGCCTGGGTTTCTTAATGGTGGGTTTTCTCAACCCTCTTTTGACCGCGTTAACCTGTGTCCTGCTTTTCAAGACAGGTCGTTCTCTGGGTTTTCACTTCAAGACCTCTGTGGTATTGACACTGGTTTTTGGTCTAGCGACGATAGCGTGGCCCTACTCCAGAAACTATACCCGTGAGCCGTTGCTGACTTTGTTGCTGTTACTCTCCTTCTATGCTGTATGGCGATTTAGCCAGACCAAGCAACGCGTGTGGCTATTCGCAGCAGGCGTGTTCTCAGGCTATCTTGTGTTTACCAAGTTGATTCAGGGCCCAGCGGTGGTTATCTTCTGGATTTATATTTTGTTTGTTATCTATCGCGAGTATCGGCAAGCAGGGATGAGCGCGCGTCAGATGACCTTAAGGATGGCACAGCAGAGTCTTCTGTTCTTCTTACCCATAGTACTCTTGCTGGTCGTACAAGGTCTGTATGCCTGGAGTCGCTTTGGGACTTTTTACAGTGGTATCGGCGGAACCAAGTACAATCCGATTGACTGGATTCTTTTTTTGTTGCCAATGAGCGAACCAGAGGTCGCTGTGGTTGAGTTGCTGGTTTCACCAGCCAAGAGTGCATTTTTGTATTCTTTGCCTGCCTTGTTGTTTCCAGTGGCGTGGTTCAAGTTTTTTCAACAAAAACGTGATGTCGCCTTGGTGATTCTAGCACTTGTTCTGGCAGCATTCGGTACCGCTCTCAGTCGTCCTGACTGGGAAGGAGGAACGTGGTGGGGACCTCGCTATCTGGTTCAGATCACACCGTTCTTGATTATTCCGCTGGGTATACTGGAGACGCTGAACGGACGTGCGCGTTATTGGGGATACACCACGCTCATTTTGCTTTCACTTGGCGGGTTCTTCATCAGTGCTGTGGGGGCATTCAGTAGCGAACGTGATTATTTGGATGTAATGGGAAGCGGAACGACTCTGGCGGGACAATTGGATTTCCTGCGTTATGGCGTCTTTGATTCTCTGGTGCTGTACTGGACGCTAGAGAATGGGCTAGAGATCAATCCCTATGGTCTGGTACTCGGTGCAGTTATGCTACTGACCACCCTTTGGATCGCTGATGCTCTTTCTAGACGGCTAGCAGTTTCTTCATCATCTCTACGTTTGGGGATAGGATGGGCCGCCGGTGTGCTCTTTGTCCAGATGTTTGCTCTGGTGGTATGGGTGATTGTTCCATACCAGCACGTCCAATCGAAAAAGGCGGATACCTTGTTTAGAGCAGGTTACCTGTTTGCCGCTGAAGGGCGTGTATGTGAAGCCGCCGCGCTGTACCTGTTGGCATTGGATCGAGGAACCACGTCTCCAACTCAAGCCGTGGCGCAGGTCGAAACGTTACTCCCACGCGCAGACGGGCTGGCGCTTGGGGCGGAGAACTTGATGGCAGAGATAGAAGCACCAGGAGAAGTAACTGTCGAAGAAGATGTGCTCGTTACGGTGAGCGGTACTTCACTCAAAATAAGCGCGCCACCTCAAGCCGGTAACGTCATTGCGCGAGTACAAGCCACACCACTGGCTGCCTTACCGAATACACGATACGAACTCTCTGGGTGGGTCAGAGCAGAGAATGTTTATGGCAAAGGGTATGGTTCAATTACCGTCTCAGAGGATGATGGACTCTTTGGACACATTCATAGTACCGATCTCTTCAAATGGGATGAGACAATCGGCTGGAACTATTTTTGCCAGGTATTTACCACCTTACCCACTACACAGCGGCTATTCATCACCACATGGCTGTGGGAGACCCCTGGCACGATTTGGATAGATAGGGTACAACTCGCGCAGATCACAGATACGAATCCCCCTTCTGTTTTCATTCAGCCGTGCAAGTGTTTTCCGCGTTGTGCCGAACGCACAGGAAGGCGCTCGGTGGGACCATATCCATAAATTCAAGATGTTGGTTATGTGGATCAAACAATGAATGTCTTTACCGAATTCGCTGTTCTGCTTGCGCTGGCAGTCTGTGCGAGTGTATTGGTTTATGCGTTGCGCAGAAACTTGACGTTTGCAGGGAATCTTGCTGGTCCCTGGTGGGATCGTTGGTTTGTTTTACTGGTATGCGGTTATACCTGTCTCTTTGGGGGATTGGCAAGTGTCCGCTATTTGACATTTCACACCGGCTATTTCGAATTGAATACCGCGTGGGATCTTGGGCAGTATGGGCAACTGATTTGGAATTCGCTGCACGGACGATTGCTAGAAGGAACGTTTGTCAGAGACACCGCCACGTTTCTTGGAAAAAGTTTTACCCCCATTCTGCTCGCTTTTGTACCGTTATACGCCGTGTGGCCCAGTCCGGTGGTTCTACTCGTTGTCCAGGTGCTCGGTTTGGCTATAGCCGGATTCCCGCTCTATTGGTTTGCACGAAAGCGACTGGGAAGTGCGCTTGCTTGGTTGGTTGCCCTGACGTACTATTTACATCCTGGCGTGCAACACATCGGCTTGACGGAATTTCATGAGATTGCTCTGGCTGTGCCCTTGTTGGCTTTTGCCACTTTTTTTCTCTTGCGTGAACATTATCGAGGGTTATTGATTTGTCTGGCACTTGCCTTGCTCGTCAAAGAAGAAATTGGCTTGATTACGACAGTGTTTGGCATATACATTCTTCTTTTTCAACACAAGCGTGTCTTGGGACTGGGTATTGCTCTATTTGGAATTATCTGGACAGTAGCGCTGTTGCAGGTGCTGATTCCATTTTTTCGTGGCGCAGAGTATGGTGGAACGTTCTACTATTTTGGTCACGGCGAAATTGGCAGTGGTGGAGCACGCTATGGCTACCTGGGACGGAGTGTGCCAGAAATTGTGATTACACTTGTGACACGTCCCGATGTGGTGGCGTCTGCAATTTGGGTTCCCGAGAAAATTGCCTATGTGTTCCATCTGCTTGTACCGCTGGCATTCTTGCCACTGTTGGGTATAGAGATTGCTGCGCTGGCTTTGCCAACCTTGACTTATTCGTTGTTGAGCACCTATCCGTTGCAGTACGAAATTCGTTCGTATTATTTCTCACCGTTACTGCCCTTTCTATTTTTTGCAGCAGTAGTAGGAATGCAACGTTTACTGATGTGGCGTGGTGAATGGCGTGCTGCTCTCGTCACGTTTTTGTGTGTGTCGAGCGTTGGCGCATATTTCTTGAATGGTGCTGGCCCTCTTGCGCGTCATTTTCAGCCGCATCGTTACCACATCAACGACCGCACGCGCCTGGGGAATGAACTGGTATCACAGATACCCCCTGAAGCGATCGTGGTTGGTCAAAATGAATTTCTTGCCCATCTGTCAAATCGGCAATTTTTGTACGAGATACCGGTCATCCCGCATCCCCATCAGGCGGATTACCTGGTGGCGGATACAACACCGGGCTCGTGGTTTGATGTTCATCGTGGCCATTGGCAATATAATCTCTCCTCTGGCTTTTTTGAAAAGATCGTCGAGCGTGATAATTATATTATTGCGCGCCGCAAGCCTTCTGAGCACTGGCTTGACATCCAGTACGGTCAGATAATCACTTTACTTGGCTATTCGATGGTGGTCACGGAGACGAAACCCTGGGGAACAACGCTTCGTCCGGTACTGGAATGGCGCGCTGATCAACCGATCAGCGAGTCGTACCACATCGTGATCAGCGTCGTGGATCGGTATGGTCATCGTTGGGTGACCGATGCACGCGAGCCACACGATGGCGTCACTCCAACGCATCGGTGGCGTGTTGGAAAAATCGTCGGTGATCAGTACGACTTGCGTCTGCCGCCGACGATGCCGACGGATGAGTATATTCTCACGGCGGCCGTGTGTGCGCAAAAACATGGGGCTTGTTTGTCTGCTACCGACAGCGCGGGCAATATGTTGGGCGAAGAAGTCGAGTTCGCGCGCGTGTGGGTGACCAAGAACAAGAGATCGTTTACCGCGAGTGATTTGCATCTGACGAATCGGTTGTTGGTGGATTTGGGCGAAGTGCGTTTGATTGGCTATGAACCACCGCGTGCGACCATTGCGCCGGGCGAATTGTTGCAGATTGGTTTGTATTGGCGCGCGCGCGTCAAGCCGCGCGGTGATTATCTCGTCGCGATCCAGTTGCGCGATGCGGACGGGCGCGTTGCGTTTGAGCAGGCGTCACGTCCAGCGAAAGGTACATATCCAACGACGGAGTGGGATGCTGGGGAAGTGTTACTCGATTGGCACGATTTTCATTTGCCGCGTGAGTTAGCCGCTGGTCATTACCACATAGTTGTTGTATTGCACAACGCGGTAACTGCTGTACGTGTTGGTGAAACGGTGATTTCAACGCTGGCTGTTTTAGAGTAGAATCTTCTATCTCCGTTATTACCTTGATGCGATCCGCGAGTGGTTAGGTTTTTGATGATAAGGTTTCGACGATGGATTGGCTGATACCTCCAGGATTCGTACCGCTGATCGCGTGGGTGTTTTACAGCGGTGTGCTCATTTTTCTTGTGTCACAACGTCGCCAGGGCGAGATGCTCGTTCGACGCTTGATGCTCTATCTGGGAGTGATGACCCTGGGTACGCTGGCGTTACTTGCCTCCACGCTCGATTTTGCCGAGCCGATCCCCGATGTGTCGCGGCGATTGTTTGTGTATGTTCATACTGTGCTGCCGCTCCTCTTTTACGTGTTTGCGCGTGCCTATGTTCGCCAGGCGCGCAAACCGTACAGTCTTTTGCTGGGTGCGTTTTTGATAGTGGCATTGGTAGGCATAGACCTCGCGCAGATTTCCTTTGATTTGATTTTTGGTCTTGTTTCTGCTGATGTGCTGGTCGGATGTCTGCACGCGTTGAATTGGTTGCTCTTTGGTAGTATGGTGGCATTGTTCAGCGTGCGCGAGTATCAGCGACAGACCAGCCCACTCCATCGCAATCGGGTGGCGTATCTTGCGCTGGCGTGGCTCCCCTTGTTTGCTGAAGGGAGCCTGGAAATCCTGTGGGGCGCACCTTTGCGTTCACTGTCGCTCGGACTGCAAATGATGGGTGTTGTCGTGATTACCTATGCCACCCTCAAGCACGATTTGATGGACTTGAGGATGCTGGCGCGTCAGGTGATCTACGCGATCGTGGTGTTTGCCTTCAGTGTGGTGGTCTATGTACTCGTTCTGGGTATGGTGATCAACCTGTTACGCGAAGCCGAGCCGTGGAAGGTGGTGGGTGGTGTGTTGCTAGCGGCGGTGTTACTCACGCTGGTGTATCAACCTGTGCGCTCCTGGCTGCAGCACGCGTTGCGTGCCCGATTGTTTGGTCAGCGTTACAGCCCGCAATCGGTCGTGCAAGATTTTAGTCAGCGTCTTGGCGCGCGCATTGATCTGGAAGAACTGGCGCGTGAAGGGCGTACGTTATTGGAGAAGACGATGGGGGCTTGCGCGGTGACGCTCGCGCTGGTCACGCGGACCGATGGAGTGTATAGCGTGCGCCCCGTGCTGGCGCCCGAGGATGTACCGCCCGAAATTCCGCTCGACGAAGAATCATCGGTCGCACGAACGTTGGCGCTAGCCAAACCCTTGTTGCAGTACGATGTGGATCGTTTGCCGCAGTACGCTGATTTGTCCGCCGAGACGCGCAGCGCATTGCAAAAACTGCGCGGCGAAGTGTTTGTCCCGATTGTGAGTCGCGGCATCTGGATTGGGATGTGGATTATCGGTGCGAAAATCTCTGGCGACCGTTACACCGAGGCGGATCTGGCTTTGTTGACAACGCTTGCCGATCAAAGCGCGGTCGCGCTGGAAAACGCGCGACTGCTCGCGGATCTGCGCGCGCAGATGGCGCAAATTCGTTCGATGCGCGATTATCTCGACTCGACACTGGCGAGTATCGCTTCGGGAGTTGTGACTTTGAGTCGCGAAAATCGCATCATCAGTTTCAATCGCGCTGCAGAACTCATCTTCCGCCTTCCCGTGTCCAAAGTCATCGGGCGTCCGTACGACCAGGTGTTACCGGCGTTCGAGGGAGTGGACATCGCCGCACTACTCAAACGGGTGTGGGAAGGGGGCGATACAGCGGTGGCGCGTGATGTGACCGCGCGTGTCTTTGGACGTGGTGTGGTGCATCTTACCTTGCAATGCTCGGCGTTACGACGCGGCGACGAGATTGCTGGCGCGGTCATCGTCATCGAAGATTTGACTGAGCAGACGCGTCTCGAGATGCAACGCCGTGCACAGGAACAAGAGACGCGGCGTATCCGCGCGATGTTTGAGCACTATGTCGCGCCAAGCGTGGTGAAGGAACTCCTTGCCGATCCGCGTCGCATCGCGCTGGGAGGGCATCGTCGCACAGTGACGGTGCTGTTTGCCGATATTCACGGGTTCACCTATCTGGCGGAACAACTTGCGCCCGAAGAACTGGTTCAAGTGTTGAACGGTTATTTGTCTCTGGCAGCCAAAATCATTCTGCATCACGAAGGCACGCTCGACAAGTTTATGGGCGACGGTGTGATGGCCATTTTCAACGCGCCGTTGCCCCAGCGTGATCACGCCTGGCGCGCGGCGCGCGCGGCACTGGCGCTGCAATCCCAGATGGCCACGTACGCCGCCCGACTGCCAGAGACAGTACGCACATACTTTCGCATTGGCATCCACACGGGCGATGCGGTAGTGGGGAACATCGGCGCGCAAGAGTTGATGAATTACACGGCTATCGGTGATCCGGTCAACGTTGCCAAACGCTTGCAGGAGAATGCCGAGAGCAATCAAATTCTCATTTCGCGCGCGACCTATACCTTGATTGAAAGCAGGGTGAAGGTGCGCCCGCTAGAGACGCTGGTGGTCAAGGGGCGTGCCACACCAGTCGAAGTATTCGAATTACTGGGGGTGCACGGTGAACACACGCAGATTTCCTGAAGGTTTTTTGTGGGGCACTGCCACATCCGCACATCAAGTCGAAGGTGGCAACACGAACAACGATTGGTGGGCGTGGGAGCAGGTGCCCGGTCACATCAAAAACGGCGATACCTCTGCGGTCGCGTGTGATTGGTGGCGCGGCGAAAAGTATCGCGAGGATTTTGATCTGGCGCGCACGCTCTACCAAAACGCGCATCGTCTTTCCGTCGAGTGGAGTCGCATCGAACCGCGCGAGAACGAGTGGAGCGCGGAAGCGTTCGCGTTCTATCGGCGCGTCTTGAGCGCGCTCCGTGAGCGCGGTATGACACCGTTGGTGACGTTGCATCATTTCACTAATCCGTTATGGCTGCGCGCGCAAGGCGCATGGGAGACGCCCGCTGTGGTATCGTACTTTGAGCGTTTTGTCTCGCGCGTGGTGCAAGAACTCGGCGACCTGTGCGATTTTTGGGTGACTATCAACGAGCCAATCATTATGATTATGCCCACGTATATTCTGGGCAAATGGGTACCGGGCAAAAAGGATTTTGTGCTGGCGATGCGCGTCCTGAGGAATGTGCTGCGCGCGCATGCGGTGGCGTATCATGCCATTCATCGTGTGCAACCAAAGGCGCGTGTCGGTCTGGCACATAACCTGTTACCTCTGACGCCTGCTCATCCCAACTCGGCGCTCAATCGTCTTGCCGTACGAATGCAGGATTTTCTTTACAATCGAATGTTCTTGCTTGCGCTCAAAGATGGTGTGCTCCGTTTTCCGCTGAGTCTGGGCGAACGCGTTCCTGAAGCGGCAGGTACGCAAGACTATATCGGTCTGAATTTTTATTTCTCACGACGGGTTGCGCTCGACTGGTCTCAGCCGGGGATGCTGTTTGCGCGCACTCTACCGGCGCGCCCCTGGGGTGTGTCGTACGATGACGAGTTGCTCGACTGGTTTGGCAAAGGGGATATTGATCCCGACGCGTTTTATCGTACTGTGAAAGGGCTGGCTGAGTACGCGCCCGGTGTGCCCATCTACATTACCGAGAATGGTATATGCGATCGCAATGATGAAGTGCGCCCGCGTTATCTCGTGGCACACCTGCTCGCGTTGCATCGGGCGATTCAAGAAGGCGCGCCGGTCAAAGGATATTTTCACTGGACACTGGTGGACAATTTCGAATGGTCGGAGGGATACTCGCTGCAATTCGGATTGATTGCGAATGATCTGGCTACGCAAACGCGCACCCTCAAACCGAGTGCAATGCTGTATGCGCAGATTGCGCGCGAGAACGCGCTGGCGGAAGCAATGAGCCAATGAGCCAAATGGTCAATGAGCCAATGTGCCAAATGGTCAATGAGTCAATGAACAAATTTTGTCATTGGTCATTGGTCATTCGTCATTGGTCATTTGTCATTTGTCATTCGTCATTCGTCACCTATGGTTGTTGGAGTCTGTACACTCGAACTGGATATTCCTGCGAGTCAATCGCTCAAGGACAAGCGTCACGTGGTCAAATCGGTTGTTGCGCGCGTGCGCCAATCGTTCAACGTGTCCATCGCGGAGGTGGATGATCTCGATGCGTGGCAGCGCGCGACGATTGGTATCGTGTGTGTCTCCTCCGATGCCGAATATGCGCACGGTTTGTTGGAAAAGGTGATTGATAGCATCGAACGCAGTCGCCTGGATGCGGTGATTGTGAATTACACGATTGAGATGTGGTAGGTGACGCGAAAGGACGCGAAAGGAAACTCTTTCGCGCCCTTTCGCGTCGGTTTGCTTATCTGCCCACTTGTGCTAAAATAGCGCGCATTGTAAATATCGTGCGTCAAGGAATCGAATGTTAAAATCGGCTCGTTTTTGGATCGGGCTGGTCATCAGCGCGGTCTGTTTGTATTTTGCGTTTCAAGGCATCCAATTCGACAAGTTGCTCGAAGCGTTGATTGGAATTGACTGGTGGTGGATTGGCGTCTCCACACTCGTGTTCTTTGCGAGTTACGCGGGGCGCGTGTTTCGCTGGCAGTTGTTGTTCTATCCGCAGAAACCCCGCTGGCTCAAGACGTTTTACGCGCTCAACATCGGTTATTTTCTGAGCAATCTGCTACCCGCGCGTCTGGGTGACATTGTGCGCGCGTATTTGATTGGCGAAATCGAAAGTGTGAGCAAAGCGCGCGCGCTGTCCACCGTCGTCGTAGAGCGCTTGAGCGATGGTTTGACGGTGGTGTTGCTCTTGGCAGTGACCGCGCTCTTTGTGCCGAATATCCCTGATGAAGCGCGGCAGGGCGCGCTGGTAACGGCTGTGGCAGGAATCGGCGGGGTGGTGTTTCTGCTGGTTTTATCGTTGCAGAAAGAACGCGGAATGAATATGCTGCGACGGCTCACCGCGCCGCTGCCGTTCTTGCGCAGCCCGCGCCTGTGGCGCGCGCTCGAATCGCTGATTGATGGCTTTGCGATTCTGCGTTCACCGCGCGAAATTGGTGGTGTGGTGGTGTGGGCAATTTTCGTCTGGATTACTGGCGGGTTGATGTACTGGACAGTAATGTTCGCGATAAATCTAAACGCTGGCATCGCTGCTGCGTTTCTGGTGATGCTGGTCACATCACTTGTTGTCGTCGTCCCCTCGTCACCGGGTTACATCGGCGTTTTTCACTATGTCGCGCAATTGACGCTTGTGAACGTTTTTGGGATGGACAAATCTGCCGCGCTCAGTTATGCCATTGTCGTGCACGCGTTCACCTACCTCTGGCTCATCGCTTTTGGCATTTACTCGATGTGGCACGAAGGATTGTCCTATCAAAAGTTGCGAACGCTGCAGAGTGAAACGTGAACACAATACGCAATACCTGATACACAATACCCCTATGGAGATTCAACCTTGAACAAAATTCTAGTCACCGGCGGTTGTGGTTTCATCGGTTGCAACTGGGTGGATCGGTTGCTGGCGCGCGGTGAGCGCGTCATCGCGTTCGATAACCTGTCGCGGCGCGGTTCGGAGAAGAACGCGGAATGGTTGCGCGGCAAGTACGGCGCGCGTTTCGAGTTGATTTGCGCGGATATTCGCGACGCGCGTGCTATCGCGGACGCGGCGCGCGAGGTGGATGCCATCTACCACTTTGCCGCGCAGGTCGCGGTCACGACCTCGGTAACGAATCCGCGCGAGGATTTTGAGATCAACGCGCTCGGCACGTTCAACGTGCTCGAAGCCGCGCGCGCGTCGGGACGCAATCCGCTTGTTCTCTTCGCTTCGACGAACAAGGTGTACGGCGGGATGGAGGACGTGGCAATCGTCGAACACGCCACGCGCTATGGCTATCGCGATTTACCGAATGGATTTTCGGAAGAGCGTCCGTTGGACTTTTGCTCCCCGTACGGGTGTAGCAAAGGCGCTGCCGATCAGTACACGCGCGACTATGCTCGCATCTACGGCTTGCCCACCGTTGTCTTTCGCCAATCGGCGATTTACGGTTATCGCCAATTCGGTGTGGAGGACCAGGGCTGGCTCGCGTGGTTCATCATCGCCGCTGTGACAGGTAAACCCATCACGATTTACGGCGATGGCAAGCAGGTGCGCGATATGCTCTTTATTGACGATTTGCTCGACGCGTACGATGCGGCGACCGCGCGCATTGACCGTGTGGCGGGACAGGTGTATAACATTGGTGGTGGACCCAACAACACGATTTCGGTGTGGGCAGAGTTTGGTCCGATGCTTGAAAAATTGCTGGGGCGTAAAATCCCGGTGCAGTACGGCGATTGGCGCCCCGGCGATCAACGCGTCTGCGTGTACGATATTTCTAAAGCCAGGCGCGAGTTGGATTGGGAGCCCAGGGTGGGTGTGCAGGAAGGTGTGGAGAAATTGTATCGCTGGGTTGTCGAAAACCGCGCGCTGTTCGATTGAAAAATGAAGATTCTGATTGCACTGACATATTATCGTCCCCACATCAGCGGACTGACCATCTACGTTGAACGATTGGCGCAAGCCCTCGCCGCGCGCGGGCATCGCGTCACCGTGCTGACCTCGCACTATCGTCACGATTTGCCGTACCGCGAGGAGATCGAAGGCGTGACCGTGTTGCGGCACCCCGTTGCGTTTCGCTTGAGCAAGGGGAGCATTATGCCCGGCTTTTTGTCGCGCGCGTGGGCATTGATGCGCCAGCACGATGTGGCAAGCGTTCATCTGCCCCAGGCGGAAGGTGGACCACTCGCGGTCATTGGACGATTCCTCGCGCACACGCCGGTCGTGCTGACGTATCACTGCGATTTGCAATTGCCCCCTGGCATTTTGAATCGGGTGATTGATCGCGCCGTGTTCGTGTCGAACTGGATCGCCGCACGCTTTGCGGATCGCATTGTTGCCTACACGGACGATTACGCGCGCCACTCGCCACTTCTCTCGCACTTTCAGTCGAAAATTGTCGTCATCTATCCGCCTGTAGTGATGCCGCCGCCCGATGCGCGCGCGGTTGCCGCGCTCAAGCAAACGTATCGCGCGGAAGGGCATACCATTGTTGGCTTTGCCGCGCGCTTTGCGGAAGAAAAGGGCGTCAGTTACCTCATCAACTCGTTGCCGTTCGTGCGCGAGAAAATTCCTAACGTCAAATATCTTTTCGCCGGCGAGTACGAAAACGTCATCGGCGAAAATGTGTGGGAGCGTTTGCAGCCATTGATCAAACAATATCGCGAGTATCTGGAATTTTTGGGACCGCTGCCAAATCATGAGATGGGCAACTTTTTTGGCGCGTGCGATGTGCTGACCGTTCCCAGCATCAACTCGACCGAATCATTTGGCCTGGTGCAAGTCGAAGCGATGCTGAGTGGCTGTCCGGTCGTTGCCTCCAATTTGCCCGGCGTGCGCGAGCCGATTCGCGTGACCGGGATGGGCGAGATTGTGCCGAGTAAAGACGCGCGCGCGCTCGCCGAGGGCATCGTCCGCGTTTTGCAGAATCGCGCCGCGTACGTGCGTCCGCGCGCGGAAATCGAAGCGCTCTTTTCGCTGGAGCAAACGGTTCGCCAATACGAGGAGTTGTTCGAGTCGTTGAGATGAATTCGCGCGATTACCTCATCGAGCATCTCATTGCAATTCCGTCGTTTCGCGCGCTCTTGCGCGCGGTCGAGGCGCGTAAAATCGCCGCGCTGAATCTGCCGCGACCGATTCTCGATTTGGGTTGCGGCGATGGGCATTTCGCGCAAGCCACCTTCACCGAGCCGCTCGACGTGGGAATTGATCCATCGCCGCACGCGATCGCTGAAGCCGCGCGGCGCGGCATGCATCGCGAACTGCGCGTGGTGAACAGCAACGCGATGCCGTTCGCCGATGGCGCGTTCGCGAGTGTGTTGAGCAACTCGGTGCTGGAACACATTCCCGATGTGGATGCGACATTGCACGAGACGTATCGCGTTCTGCGACGCGGGGGTGTGTTCGTGTTCACCACGCCGTCGCATCACTTTGCCGAATTTCTGTTCTTTGCCGATTTTTTTCGCGCGCTGCGTCTGGAAACGCTCGCGCGCGCGTACGAAAATTATTTCAATCGCATCTCGCGTCACTATCGCACCGATTCGCCCGAGGTGTGGCAGGCGCGTCTCGCGCGTTATGGTTTTGTGGTGCGCGAGTGGCACGCGTATTTTTCGCGCGCCGCCTCGCATCTCTTCGATCTGGCGCATTACTATTCCGCGCCGACGTTGTTGTACAAGAAATTGTTTGGGCGCTGGGTGCTGCTGCCGCACCGCGCGAATTTCGCGCTCATCGAACCGCTGTGGCGGCGTTACTATGACGAGCCGCCGGTGACCAAAGGCGCGTATCTCTTTTTCGTGTGCGAGAAAAAGTGAATCGTTTCCGTTCCGTCATTCCCCCCACGCTCGCGCTCGCCGCGATGGCGTTCGCGGTGCTAGCGCAAAATTTGCATACCCATCGTCAAGCCGATGATGCCGCGCGCGTGCTGTTCCTCGTTGCGATTGGCGTGTGGTTGTTTGTGCTATTCACCGTGCCGGTGACGATTGGCACGCGGCTGGTGCACATCCCCGCCGAAGAAAAACCGCGTCCGCTCGCGCGCTCGTTCGTTGTCAGCGCGTTCGCGCTCGCCGCGCTCACCTTTCTCTTTTCCAGCGGCAACGAGTTCAATGCCGATAACGTCCTCGCGTGGTTTTTGAGTATTGCCGTTTTTCTCTACGCGTTTTGGATTCCGGAAAAAAACTGGGAGGCGTGGCTGGCGCGCCTGGTGTCCGCGCGCAAAATGTTTGTCGAAGGCGTACGTCTCTCGCCGACGGTGCTCGCGCTGGTGGGCGTAATGGCGGTCGGCATCGTGTTCTACTATCACGATCTCGACGCGATGCCGGCGGAGATGACGAGCGATCACGCTGAGAAACTTCTCGATGTGAACGATGTGGTCAACGGTGGTCTCGCGCCGATTTTCTTCGAGCGGAACACGGGGCGCGAGCCGTTGCAATTCTATCTCACTGCCGCGTTCGTCAAATTGACCGGTCACCCGATTGATCATATGGCGCTCAAACTCATCACCGCGTTGATGGGGGTGCTGGTCATTCCATTCACGTTTCTCCTGGCGCGCGAACTGTTCGACGACGATGTTGCGCTCTTTGCTGCGTGCTTGATTGCCATCGCCAAGTGGCCCCTCACGATTGCGCGAATGGGCTTGCGATTTCCGTTCACGCCGGTCTTTGTCGCGCCGACGCTGTATTTTCTGTTCCGCGCGCTCAAGTCGAATCGCCGCAACGATTTTTTGATGGCGGGCTTGTTTCTGGGACTCGGCTTGCTCGGTTACAACGCGTTTCGCCTGGTGCCAGCGCTCGTCGTCGTGTTCATCGGGTGGTGGTGGTGGACGCATCGCTTGACGCTGGCGCAAACCCGATCGCTCATCGTCAACAGCGCGTTGATGTTCACGCTCGCGCTCTTTGTCGTGATGCCGCTCGTGCGTTATATGACCGAACGACCCGAGATGGTGTGGTATCGCGCGGCAACGCGTCTTGTTGGTGAAGGTCAGGTAACGGTGAGCGATCCGCTCGATGTGTTTGCGAGTAATTTGGTGAACGCGGCGTTGATGTTCAACTGGACGAGTGACGCGGCGTGGCCCAACGCGCTGCCCAACGATCCCGCGCTCGATTACGTTTCGGGCGGATTGTTCGTGCTGGGCGTGACGTACGCGCTCTATCGCCTCGCGCGCTATCGCGAGAACGCGTACGCGTTTGTGCTGGGTGGCATCGCGATTATGCTGTTGCCGTCTGCACTCGCGCTGGCATTCCCGAACGAAAATCCCAGCGTCGTGCGCGCAGGTGGCGCGATTCCGTTCGTCTTCATCATCGTTGCGCTACCGCTGGCGTGGGTGTGGCGCGCGGGACGCACCTTGCTCGCCGAGTTTGGGTGGGGACGCGCGGCGACACTCGTGACGATTGTTCTGCTGCTCGCGCTGATTGTGCGCGCGAATTACTTGCGCTATTTCGTGGATTTCGATGCACACTATCGGCGCGCGTCGTGGAATTCGTCCGAGGTTGCGGCGGTGATTCGCGGCTTTGCGTCAAGCGTCGGCGATGTAGAGCACGCGTGGATTCTGCTCTATCCGCACTGGATTGACACGCGCAATGTCGCCATCAACATGCAGCGCATCGGTTGTGATCAAACGTTGCCGAACGCGGACGCGGCGCGCGCTCACGCGAACGACCCATCGAACAAACTATACATTCTTCACCCCGGCGATCACGCCAACTTGACGCGCCTGCGTGAGATTTTCCCGAATGGGCAAGAGCGTGTGTTCCGCGCGCGCACGCCGGGGCACGATTTTATCGTGTTCTATGTGCCGGGCGCGGTGGCGCCGGGGCAGGTTTTGGGACCTAGGTGATTGGAGATTGGAGATTAGAGATTGGGAAATCGCCAATCGAAAATCGGCAATCATAAATTGAGTCAAGCAGTGGATATGTATCAGCAATATCCGTCTCCTCAGACGCGCTGGCATCGTCTTGCGCCGATTTTGCTCACACTGATTGTGCTTTTCGGCGCGGTGTTGCGTTTGAGTGGCATCAACTGGGACGAGGATCAGCATCTGCATCCCGACGAACGCTTTTTGACGATGGTCACCTCGGCGCTGAGTATTCCCGGCGTGAGTATGCCGTTGAGTGCGCCGCCGCTCGGTTGTGCCAAGTGGGGCAGTTACTTTGATACCAAGTGTTCGCCGCTCAATCCGTACAATCACGATTTCGGCTTGTTCGTCTATGGCACGTTCCCGATTTTTCTCACGCGTCTTGTTGGTGAGTTGCTGGGGCAAACGGGCTATGGCGAAATTCACCTCGTCGGTCGCGCGCTCTCCGCGCTCTTTGATCTCTCCACCGTCTTGCTTCTCTTTTTCATCGGACGGCGAATGTATGGCGTGCGCGTCGCGCTGCTGGGCGCGCTCTTTCTCGCCGCGTCGGTGCTGAACATTCAGCAGTCGCATTTCTTCACCGTAGATACTTTTACCAACGTTCCGATTTTGCTGGCGTTCTGGTGCGCGCTGGATATTGCCGAGGGCAAGCCGGGGCGCGCGTTCGTGTACGCCGGCGTGGCGTTTGGACTCGCGCTCGCGGGGCGCATCAACATCGCGCCGTTCGCCGTCGTGCTGATGGCGGCGGCGGCTTTGCGCGCGTGGCAAACGTTAAACGTGAAACGTGAAGATGAACTGCCAATGCCCGAAACCCTCGATGCAGAACACACATCACCTTTCACAAATCACGCTTCACGTTTCACGTCTCACGCCTCACGTTTTACCTCCAAACTCACGCATGCCTTTCTCGGACTCGCCGGCGCCGCGCTCGCCGCGCTCATCGTGTTTCGACTCTTTCAACCGTACGCCGCGATGGGTCCGCATTTCGTTTCGCCCGCGCTCCCCAAACTCGATGTGAGTCGCGGCATCGTGAATATGCTGTTCGATGTGGCGTTGTCGTGGGCGGGTGGCGTTAACCCCAAGTTCGCCGACAATATGACGTACATCAGCGAACTGGTTGCGGGACGGCAGGATTATCCGCCGGGGCATCAGTGGACGAATCGTCCTGCGTACATCTTTCCGCTGCAAAATATGGTGCTGTGGGGACTGGGGCTGCCGCTCGGTCTCGCGGCGTGGGCAGGATTTGCGTACGCGCTGTATCGGTTGGTGCGTTACCGCGAGTGGCAACATCTTTTGATTGTCACGTGGGTTGGCATCACGTTTGCGTACACGGGACAGCAGTGGGTCAAGACACTGCGCTACTTTTTGCAAATCTATCCGTTCCTCGCGCTCCTCGCGGCGTGGGGGCTGGTTGCGTTGTGGGATGCGGTGACGAATGACGAACGACGAATGACGCACGTTCGTCCTCTTCCCCTTCGTCCTTCGTCCTTCGTCCTTCGTCTTTCGTCTTTCGTCCTTCGTCTTTCGTCTTTCGTCCTTCGTCTTTCGTCTTTCGTCCTTCGTCCTTTGTCCTTCGTCATTTGTCTCATCGTCATCGGCTACACGCTCTTTTGGGCGACCGCGTTCGCGACGATTTACACGCGTCCCGTGTCGCGCGTCGCAGCGTCGCACTGGATTTTCGAGAATGTGCCGCGCGGCGCGACGCTGGCGAACGAACACTGGGACGATCCGTTGCCGCTACGCGTGGGCGGACGTGATCCGTTCGGCGGGATGTATCGTGGTGTGATGATGAACTGGTACGACGAGGACACGCACGAAAAACGCGCACAGGCAATCGAATGGATTGACCAGGCGGATTACATCATTCTCTCGTCCAATCGTTTGTACGGCTCGATTCCGCGCCTGCCGATGCGTTATCCGCTGACGACCAGGTACTACGAGTGGCTCTTCGATGGCACACTCGGCTTTGACAAGGTCGCGCAGTTCACCTCGCGTCCGCAACTCTTTGGCATCGAAATCAACGATGACGATGCGGAAGAAGCGTTCACGGTGTACGATCATCCCAAGGTGTTGATTTTCAAGAAATCGTCGCGTTACTCGCGCGCGCACATCGAGCAACTGTTCGACAGCGTGGACTTGAGCGAAGTGTATCGCTTTTGGCCCCGCGAAGCCACCGCCGCGCCGACCGCGCTCTTGCTGACGCCGGCGGAGCGCGAGGCGCAAGCGCGCGGCGGCACGTGGTCGGAGATTTTCAATCCCAATGATTTTGCGAATCGCGCGCCGGTGTTTGTGTGGCTCGCGCTCATCACGCTTTTGGGCTGGCTGGCGTTTCCGCTCGCGTTCGTCGCGCTGCGCGCGCTCGTGGATCGCGGTTACATTTTTGCGAAAGCGCTGGGTGTGCTGCTGCCTGCATGGGGCGCGTGGACGCTGGCGAGTTATCACCTTGTACCGTTCAGCCGCGCGAGTATCGCGCTGGTCATCGTGTTCATCGCGATTCTGAGCGCGCTCGCGCTCTGGTGGCGCGGGCGCGAACTCGTCGCGTTTTTGCGCGCGCGGTGGAGAATCGTTCTCGTTGAAGAGATCGCGTTCTTGATGTTCTTTGGCGCGTTTCTGCTGATTCGCTATGGCAATCCGGATTTGTGGCACCAGTGGTATGGCGGCGAAAAGCCGATGGATTTCGCGCACCTCAACGCGGTCATCAAGTCCACGTGGTTTCCGCCGTACGATCCGTGGTTCGCGGGCGGCTATCTCAACTATTACTACTTTGGTCAGGTCATCAACGCGACGCTTATCAAATTTTCCGGCATCGTTCCCGAAGTGGCGTACAACCTCGTGCTGCCGATGTATTTCGCGCTGACGGCGATGGGCGCGTTTAGTGTCGTTCTTAGTCTTTATCAGACGAAGGACGAAGGACGAAGGACGAACGCGGGACGCGCCTTCGTTGTGGCATTGCTGGGCGCGGTGTTCGTCGCGATCATTGGCAATCTGGGGCAAGCGATTTTGCTGGGGCAAACGTTTCTGCGCATCGGTGGTGGCGATGCGCGCGATTCGGTTGTGAGTGTCGCCGCGGCAATCGTCAACGGCGTGTGGCGCGTTGTGGTCGAGCATCAGCCGTTTGATGTGCCGATGGGGCATTGGTATTGGAACGCCACGCGCATCATCCCCGATACCATCAACGAGTTTCCATTCTTTACATTTCTCTACGCCGATTTGCACGCGCACTTGATGGCGTTGCCGTTCACGCTCGTCGTGATGGGGTTCTGTGTGAATTTCATCGTGCGCGCTGTGGATGACGAAAGACGAAGGACGAACGACGAACGCCTTCGTCCTTTCGATGTAATCGAAGTGGTCGCGCTGTCGCTCGTGTTCGGCGCGTTGCGCGCGATCAACTTTGCCGATTTTCCGACGTACCTGTTGCTCATCGCTTGCGCGCTGGCGATTGGCGAGTACGCGCGACGCGAGACGATTGACTGGGCAGGTATCATCGCCGTCGCGTGGCGCTTTGGCGCGATTGTCGTTTTGAGCACGCTGTTGTATTATCCGTTCGTCAAATCGTTTGCCAGCGCGTACCTCAGCATCGAACTGTGGAAGGGCGCGCGGACGAACCTGAGCGAGTACCTCGTTGTTCACGGCATCTTTTTGTTCGTCATCGTCACGTGGCTCATCGCGCGCGTGCTGGATACGCCCGAACGACGCAAAATTTTTGTGGATGTGCTGCCGCTCCTCATCGTTGCGTTCATCGTCGTCGAGACCGCATTCGTTCTGACAGACCTGATGGTGTTTACGATTGCGTTTCCGTTGCTCGCGTTCGCAACGATTCTGCTCGTGCGACCCGATGTGGACGCGCGCGCGCGTTTCGTCGCGCTCCTCATTGCGGCGGGTCTGGCGATGACGATGATGGTCGAGGTTGTCGCGTACAAAGGCGACATCGGGCGAATGAACACCGTGTTCAAATTTTATTTGCAGGTGTGGGTGTTCTTTGCGATTGCTGCTGCGATGGCGCTCGCTTCGCTCGCGCAGACGAACGACGAACGACGAACGACGAAGGTCTTCGTCCTTCGTCCTTTGTCCTTCGTCTGGAAATTGGTGTTCGCGCTCCTCGTCTTCATCGGCTTGCTGTATCCGATTACGGCGACGCGCGCCAAGGTGCACGATCGGTTCACGCACGGCTCGCCGCCGGGGTTGAATGGGATGGATTTTATGCGGACGGCGATCTATCCCGATCGCAATTACGACCAGGTGTTGGAGTTCGATCGGCAGGCAATCGAGTGGCTGCGCGCGAACATCGTCGGTTCACCCGTGATTCTGGAAGGGAACGCGCCGCTGTATCACTGGGCGTCGCGCGTTTCGATTTACACGGGCTTGCCGACGGTGATTGGCTGGGACTGGCATCAAAAGCAACAACGTTCGATTGTGGACGGTAGCATCATTGATCGGCGCATCGGCGCGGTGCGCGAAATCTACAACACGCGCAGTTCGGTGGACGCGCTCGCGTTGCTCAAACGATTCCGCGTGCAGTACGTTTACGTCGGCGATCTCGAGCGCGCGTTTTACGACGCAGTGGGACTCGCCAAGTTCGAGGCGATGGCGCGCGCGGGGCAATTGCAACTGGTGTACGAAAATGAACGGGTCAAGATTTACCAGGTCGTGGATTAGCGCGGCGATCGCGTTGCTGTTCGTCGTCGCGGTCGCGTTTGCCGAGACGCCCACACCCGCGCCGCGCGCGCCGGCGACAACCACGTACTACACCTACTTGCCCATCGTCGCGCGAACCACGTGCGCGCCAATTGCCGGCGAAACGTACGGCACGGTCACAGTGTTGTCCGCGCCAACGGATCCACCTGCCGCAGCGCATCCCGATTTGAATCTGGCACTGCGCGGCTACGCGCTCACCACCGGCACGCTCGGCTTGGTGGATTATGATGGACACGCCGATTCAGGCGCGCCGCAGTTGTACACCTTGTTTGGCGATGACCGCGTGCCGGGTTTCAGCGCGGTGTATCGCGTGTACGATTGGGACTGGGCAAACAATCGGCGCGGCGCGTTGATTGGCGATCCGCCGGTGACGCTCGCGGGAATGATCGTTGCGCCGAACGAAATCATCCGCGTGCCCGCGTCGGGTTACGACATTGGTTTGCGTACAACGGGGTACGAAGTGATGGTGCTGTACGCCACGACGAATCGCATCACGCTCAAGTACACGCGCGAGGACAATGTGGTGAACGGCTATACGATTCACCTCGAAAACGTTTGCGTCGAGCCGAATTTGCTCGCGCTGTACGAGGCGATGAACGCGGCGGGGCGCGCGCGCCTGCCCGCGCTCTTTGCGGGGCAAGGGGTGGGACGCGCCATCACCACCGAAATCGGCGTGGCGATTCGCGACACGGGCGCGTTTATGGACCCGCGTTCGCGCAAGGATTGGTGGAAGTGAATGACAAATGAGCCAATGAGCCAATGAGCCAATGAACCAAAGGTCAGAATGACAAAGGATAAAGGACGGATGACGAAGGACCGAAGGACGAATGAACCAATGAGCCAATGTGCCAATGAGCCAAAGGCGACCAATGAGCGAATGACAAAAATCGGTCGGCGGTCGGCGGTCGGTGGTCGTATTTTTGCGTGGGGCTTGAGCGCGCTGGTCGTTCTTTTTCTTGCCGCGTCGGCATCGGCGCAAGGTGCGATGGTGAATCTAGCGGGCGGTGCCAAGGTCGAGTATCGCTTTGACTATAACGGGAGCGGGTTGATTCGGATTGGATTCAAATCGCCCGGCGCGACGAATGTGGTGATGTCAGTGTACAGTCCGGCGCAGGTGGCGCAGTTGCAGCGTGGCGAACAACCAGCGCCGATGGGGCGCGGTTCGCCAACGCGCGACTATGAGTTGTACTGGCAAGGTAGTCCGCGCGAGGGCGGCACGTATCGCGTGATCATCGAGAATCGCAACAATTATGCCATCAAGTTTCAACTCGATGTGCTGGGCGAGGGGGTGACTTCGGTCGCGCAAATCGGTTTCGCGCTGTTGCAATCGCCAACGAACGTCATCTCGGAAGGTGGGCGGAGTTTTCTGGTGATTGACTTTCCTAAGGCGCTGGGATTAGAGCCGTTGCGTTTGCAAATTCCACCCAAGCCCGAAATGTGCACCAAGCCCAATCAGATGCCGCCGGTGATTACCCAGTCGGTCAAATTGTGTCACGGCGAAGTGTATCCGCCGCTGAAGATCGTGGGCAACAACATCGCGCTCTTTGGCGACGAGTTGCGAACAGCGGTCGTCACGAGCAACGGTCGTCAATTCGCGATCACTGCCGAGGGATCGAATCTGTGGATTGATGGCGTGGTAATTCAAGCGCGCGCGGATCCGCAAGATGTGAACGCGTGGCTGTGTTTGTACGACGAGTGCCAGTTCCAAACATCGAAAGGGATTGTGACGTTGCGCGGAAGCACGCGCTATGGCGGTGGTATTTTGTTGCGCGCGACCAATTCCACGGTGCGTAACGTCACGGTGCGCGGCGGTTCGATTGGCATTGCGACGGTAGATGGTCGCAACAATTACATTCTCGATAACGAGTTGAATGGTTTGAACGCGTGGGGTTCGTTCAACGTCGGTAGCGTGGCATCGTACTTTGTCAACAATCAATTGCATCGCAACAATCACGGTTGCGCTACGCCTGATGGGCGCCGCTTTTTGAGCGGTTGTGAAACGGCGGGCTGGGTGTGCATCGGTTGCGCGGGGAATCACATCATCAGCAACAAGTGTGAGTTGAGCGGCAACTGTTTTTATATGAGCGGTGAACGTGGACTCGCGAGCAACGAAAATCGTTTCCTCGCGAATTATTGCGCGGGCGCAAGCGCGAATTGTTTCGAAATCACTTTTTCGCTCAACAACCTGCTTGCCAACAATGTCGCTACCATCGAACCGAAAACGAATACGCCGTGCAAGTATCCGTTCTGGATTGGCGGCTCGACCGTCTTTTTCCAGAACAATCGCTGGGAGTGTCAGATTAGCGCGGACGAGGCATTCAATCAATCGCGCGATTCGACGGTTGTTGGCACGATGATCACGAACCTCGACGCGTTCGGCAAAGTGCCCATTGTTCCCGCGCCACAGGTGACGAGTGTACCGACGGTTTCGCCCATCACGGGACGGATGGGTGCGACGCGCGCGCCGCTGATGCTGCGTTTCCCGCGCGGTGATGTGGTGGAGTTGACGGAGTAAAGTTGGGTGATTGGGTGATTGGGTGATTGAGTGATGAGGGACGTTTTGTTGTGGTGGATCATCGTTGAATTGATTGGCTTTGCGGTCTTGCCGGTGGCGTTTCGCTTTTTCCGCTACCTGCCCGATCGCGGCTATGCGTTCATCAAGCCGCTCGGCTTGCTGCTCATCGCGTATCCGTTCTGGCTACTGACGACGCTCGGCTGGCTGACGAACACGCGCGGCGCCATCGTGCTGGTGGGGGTGTGTGTTGCCGCGCTCGCGTGGGGACGGACGACGAATGACGAAGGACGAAGGACGGACGACGAAGGACGAAGGACGGACGACGAAGGACTAAGGACGGCGGACGAATCACCTAATCACCCAATCACCCAATTGGCATTTGGCAATTGGCAATCGGCAATCGAAAATTCCATTGCGCTACGCGCCTGGCTGCGCCAGAACGCAACGCTCGTCTTCACCACCGAACTCGTCTTTACGCTCGCGTTCTTTGGATGGGCGCTCGTGCGCGCGTATATGCCCGAAATCACCGCAACCGAAAAGCCGATGGAGTTTGCGTTTCTCAACGCGGTGTTGCAGAGCGAACGTTTCCCGCCGCTCGATCCGTGGCTTTCGGGCTATGCCATCAGTTACTATTACTTTGGCTACATCATCGCTGCGATGTTGACGATGTTGAGCGGCGTCGCGCCCGCTGTCGCGTTCAACCTGATGATCGCGCTCCTCTTTGCGCTCGCTGCCGCCGGCGCGTTTGGACTTGCGTTCAACCTGATAACACTACGCGCTACGCACTACGCACTACGCAGTACCCACGCTTCGCGCCTTACGCCTTACGCTCTCCTCGCGCCACTCTTCCTCGTCGTCATCGGCAACCTCGAAGGATTTTTCGAAGCGCTGCATGCGAAAGGATGGGGTACGCGCGAATTCTGGCAATGGCTCGACATCAAGGGCTTGACGAGTGCGCCGATCACCGGCACCTGGGCGCCGATGGACAATTGGTGGTGGTGGCGCGCCTCGCGCGTGATTCACGATGTGGTGCTGGGGCAGACGCAAGAGGTGATTGACGAATTTCCCCAGTTCAGTTTTCTGCTCGGCGATTTGCACCCGCACGTCTTGGCGTTGCCATTCGCGCTCCTCGCGCTGGCAGCGGCGCTCAATCTACTCCAGTCTCAGGTTTCACGATTCACGATTCACGATTCACGATTCACGTTTCACGTTTTGCCTTTTGACTTTTTCCTCTTGCCTCTGATTCTGGGCGGTCTGTTCTTCCTCAATTCGTGGGACATTTTGCCGTACGGGTTCATCCTGATTGCCGCGTTCGCGGTGGCGCGCTATCGCGTGAACGAGACGTGGAATCGCGACGCGACGCGCGATCTGGCTGTGTTCGTCGTCGCGCTCGGCGCGTTGAGCGTGCTGTTGTATTTGCCGTTCCATCTGAGTTTTCAATCGCAAGCAGGCGGCATCCTGCCCACGCTCTTTGTCAAGACGCGCTTGCATCAATACTTGATAATGTTCGGCTTGTTCGTTTTTCTTCTCGGCACATTTTTCGCGCGCCTTGCGTTCGAGCAGCGCGCGCTCGGCGCGCGCGAGTGGTTGAACCGCGCGGCGCTGCCGCTCGCGGCGATCTTTTCGTTTCCGCTTGCGGTGATGGCGCTCGCGCTCGGCATCCTTGCGGCAAGCCCACACTTGCGCGAGCAGGCGCGCGCGGTGTTCCCCGCTGCGGCGGACAATTTCGTCTTGAGTGTTCTGCTGGCGTTCTTTGGTCCGCTCGCGCGCGATCCCGCGCTCTTTATCGTGCTGGCGATTCTGCTGACGACGATTGTCGTCGTGGCGCGCGAGTATCGCCACGACGATAGCACGCTCTTTGCGCTTCTCCTCGCGTTCACCGGCTTTTTGCTCACCTTCGGCGTCGAGTTTGTGTATCTGCGTGATCAATTCGGTACGCGAATGAACACCGTGTTCAAATTCTACTTTCAGGCGTGGACGCTCTTTTCGATTGCGGCGGCGTACGCGGTCTGGTATCTGGCGCGCGCGCTGCGCGGTCTTACGCGCGCGCTATGGTTCGGCGCGTTCGCGATTCTTTTGAGCGCGAGTCTGGTGTATCCCGCGCTCGCGATTCCAAATCGCGCGGATGATTTTGCCCAGCCGCCCACGCTCGATGGGCTGGCGTGGTTGCGCGAGAGCAATCCCGACGATTACGCGGCAATCGAATGGCTGCGCGCGCACGCGCCGCGCGGCGCGGTCATCGTCGAAGCGCCAGGCGCTTCGTACACGTACGGCAATCGTATTTCAGCAGCGACGGGATTGCCTACCGTGCTGGGATGGGCGGGACACGAATCGCAGTGGCGCGGCGGTTCTAAATTTTTCAAAGACGACGCGACGGGGATTGATCGCGCGGCAGACATTCAGCGCATTTATCAGACGATTGACTCGAAGGAACTTTTGACGTATCTGGACAAGTATGCTATAAAATTCGTCATTGTGGGACAAACCGAAAAAAGTATGTACGGTCTCACCAAAACGCAAATCGAAAAATTTGGTCGCGTGATGAATCTGGTGTTCGAGTATGGCGATGTTCGCATCTACGGACGATAGCGCGCGCGCGCTGCCGCGCGTCACGGTCCAAGTCGCGCTGTACGCCGCGCTCGCGCTCGCCGCGTTGTGCCTGCGCATCATCGGCTTGGGCGATGCGCCACTCACCTCTGACGAAGCGCGGCAAGCCCTGACATCTTGGAATTTCATCAACGGCAAAGCCGATGCGTTCATCGGCAGTCCATTGTTGTTCACTGCGAACGCGCTTTTCTTCGCGCTCTTTGGCGCGAACGATGCGCTGGCGCGCCTGCTGCCTGCGCTCGCTGGCACAGCGTTGGTGCTCGTCCCCGCGCTCTGGCGCCGCGAACTGGGACGATTCGGCGCGCTAGTGACGAGCGCGCTGTTAGTCGTTTCCCCATCGCTCGTGTTCTTTTCGCGCACGCTCGATGGCGCGTTGGTGGCGGTGACGTGCGCGCTCGTTTCGCTCGCGTTTGCATCGCGCTATCTCACCGAGCGCGCCGCGCGCGATGCAAACCTCGCCGCGATTTTCGCCGCGCTTGCCTTCACCGCTGCGCGTGAAGTGTGGACGATTGTCCTCGCGCTCGCGCTCTTCCTCATTATTTCACGTTTCACCCCCTCACGTTTCGCGTTTCGCACCTCACGCACCACGCACTACGCACTACTTTTCTTCGCCATCACTCTCCTCCTCACCGCCACCACCTTCACGCTGCGCCGCGAGGGACTGGGCGCAACGTTCGATTTGTTCGGCGCGTGGCTGGCGGGTTTGCAACCCAGCGCGGCGTTCTACGATCCGTTGCGTCTGCTGGTCATCTACGAGCCGCTGGCGTTTCTGGTCGGTCTCCTTGCGCTGATTCGTCTGAGTTTTGTCGAGGTGGGTGAACGCGCGCGCACGTTCTTTAACATTCTGACGTTTTGGCTTGTCGTCGCGTTCGTCGCGTACACAATTGGCGCGGACAAAAATCCCGCGCGCGTCGTGGTGATTGTCGTGCCGTTGACGATGCTCGCTGGGTGGTTCATTGGCGATTGGCTCGAGCGCGCCGCGCGCGAAACCGATGTAGAATTTTTCATCGCGCAAGAAATTCCGGTGATGATTTTCGCGTGCGTCATCGGCGCGTTTCTGTACCTCATCGTCGTCGAACTCGCCACGCGCGGCACGCTGGCGATTACGGCGGTGCTGGCGCGCGTTTTCGGCTGGGAACGCATCCCCGGCGCAATGCCCGATGTGCCGGTGGTGATCGCGCTCATTCTCATCGCGCTCACAGCAATCGCGTTCCTCATCGTCGCGACGGTCGGCTGGGCGCGCGCGCGGACGCTCGCGCTTGCGCTCGTGCTGATTGGATTGAGCGTGTGGACAGTGCGTCAAACGGCGATGCTGAATTACAACGCGATGCGGAACGCGCGCGAGTATCTGGTGGCGCGTGCCGCCGCGGCGAACATGCGCGATCTGGAACGCGACCTGCGCGACATTTCGCGCTGGCGCGCTAACGATTCCATCACGCTGCACGTTGTTGCGGATGAAAAGACGGGACCGCTCGTCGCGTGGATTCTGCGCGGTTTTCCCAACGCGCGTGTGTCAGCGCGTCCGGTGGCGGCACAAGCGTTGCTGTTGCCTGCGCCGGCTGCTGCGCCCTCGTCCGATTGGATGGGGCAGACGTACACGCTGGAGGTGCAGCGCGCGCCCAAAACCGCGTGGGGATGGCTGGAATGGCTGCGCTGGCTCCTCTTCCGCGATGTCGGCGCGCTCGAACGCGTGAGCGTCGAGTTGTGGATGCGGCAGGCGGAGTAGATCGTAACAGTGCAAACAACCTGCGCGCGGAGATGTGTCTTTTGATGACCAAGAAAATCACGCTCAATGAATTTCGCAAATCTTTTGCTCGTATCAAAAATGCGGGGTGGGTTCGGTCTGCGCGCAAAGGTCCTACAGGAATTGGACACACGCTAGAGCAACTGTTGGGTTTGGATGAGAACAACATTGCCTTGCCGGATTTGGGCAGAGTTGAATTGAAAGCGCATCGTATTGGTTCATCCTCGATGATTACTCTGTTCACCTTCAATCGCAAAGCGTGGCGGATGAAACCGCTTGAGGCAGTGAGACAGTACGGCACGCCCGATGAGAATGGACGCTTGGGGCTTTACTTCACAATGTCGCGCACACCCAACAGTGCGGGTTTTTCTGCATGTCGAGACGGAGAGCATCGCCGTCAGACACATTTCAGGTCAGGTCATTGCCGAGTGGCAACTCGATGCGCTGGCGGAACGTTTTATGCAGAAATTGCCCGGTTTGATTTTGGTCAGTGCGTTCAGTGAGATGCGTGGCGATAGCGAATGGTTCAAATTCGAGCGTGCGCAACTGCTGATAGGCACGTCACCGGGGATAATTGGTAATCAGATACAGGTTGGCAACATCATTTTCGATCTTCGCCTTACCACAAGGGCATCAAGTACTGAGGCGCAGTTTGTTGCAAATGAAGAAAACCTTTGCTGGCTTTTTAGAGAATGGAGAGACCTATGAGTAAAGCCAGAGACGCCAACAGGGTACGAGTGATATTCTATCCAATGGCGGGTAGTGTTAATGAGCAATTCAACAACCTTCTTAAAACACTTGAATGGATACAAGCTCATAAACCTACTCCCCACGAAGTTTATGAGTGGCTTCGCCTCGAATTTAATCTCAAGCATTATTTTGCTGTCAATGTGTACACAGTCTTGTTTGTGAGTAGTGGTTTAGTCACTGTACACGATGGAGTATGCCACCTTACCACCGACGGTCAAAGTGTACTGGCGACTGCTTCGCCTGTTATTTTGTTAGAAGTTTTTGAGAAAACGTTTGCCGGGGTCGCCGTGTTTCTTGAGGTTTTACGAGATAATCCGCATATAAAGATAGAGAAACTAAATGCTTTGTGGTTTGAAATTGTAAAAGAACGTTTTCCCAACATGAAGAACTGGGGCAAGCGCACTCTTAACAATCAGTGTATCCATCGAATCAACTGGTTACGCGCAATGGGCTTTATTGAGGCCAAGCGGGGATTTTTCACGCTATCAGAAAGTGGATGGCGTTTCGTACAAGAAATTCCACCTGAAAGCATTGCAATTCAGCCACATGAAATTAGTGAGCAAGAAAATCAACTTGACGAACTGACATTCGATACCTTCAAACCTTTTGACACATCCATTGACACAGGCATTTCTTTGCGTCGGTACTTTGCACGAGACCGTGCCTTCCGAGAGATTGTGACCACGCAATATGATTTCACTTGCAGTGTCTGTGACTTTCGACTCGAAGCGCCTCATGGTGTATATGAGGCAGAGGCGGCTCATATCATACCCAAGCGAAGACATGGAACAGATGATCCTCGAAACGGATTGTGTCTATGCAGAACATGTCATTGGTTATTCGATGAGGGAATAATTTCGGTTCGTGATCAAGACTTGTCTATCATCGTTGCATCCTATCTTAATCGAATGACTGACAGATCGGCTCAGCGGGTTCTGGTATATAAAGGTAGGCGAATTCGATCTGCTAAAAGTTCAAGATATGCGCCTGCAATAGAGGCGATCCAGTGGCATAATCAAAATGTCTTCTTGGGTTAGTTTGAAGCAAAATTGTTCCCGCTGATGATGCCATCCGTTGCTTCTTTGAGGACTGTGGCTTGGAGTACATAGACACTTTTCATCGTTCGATTCCCAACAAACGGATGCCGCTTCGCAACAGCCCAACGAACGCGCCGGGTGTGGTGGATAGCACGATGGTGCAGGAGCATATCGTTGTAATGCGGCGCAAGATTGTACGAGTGCTGCAGGAAAAAAGATTGGTACGTAGTGCAAAATCTGTAACGTGATACGCAATACGCACTACGCAATACCCTGGGACCTTCAACCATGCAAGACACACAGCAAGACACACAACCAAACACACACTGGCTCGATACTCCTCTTGCGCGCGTTGTCAAGATGGATTGGGAGCGCGCGTTGCTCATCGCGCTCATCATCCTTTCGATTGTGACGCGCTTGTGGGATTTGTCGTACCGCGCATGGAATCACGACGAGGCGATTCACACGCATTGGTCGTGGACGTTGTACACGGGGCGCGGTTATCAACACAACCCCATCTATCACGGACCGCTGTTGTATCACCTCACCGCGTTGTCGTTCGTGTTGTTTGGCGATAACGACACGACCGCGCGTCTTCCGAACGCGCTCTTTGGCATTGTGCTGGTCGCGCTGCCGTACTTTTTCCGCAAGTGGCTGGGCGCGCGCGGCTGGGTGGCGACCGCGGTGATGCTGTTGATTTCGCCCGTTGTGTTGTACTATTCGCGTTTTAATCGGCACGACATTTACGTCGAACTGTTCGTCGTCTTGCTCGCGCTCGCCATCTGGAAATATTTCGATGAACGGCGCGAAGTGTGGCTCTATGCCTCGGCAGCACTACTCGCGTTCTCCTACACGGCGATGGAGACGACGTTTATTTTCGTCGCGATCTTTGCCGTCTTTCTCTGCGCGCATTTCACGTTCCATTACTTGCGTCCGCGCGTCCGCTGGAGCGACGCGCGTCTCCTGCTCTTCGCGGCGATTCTGGGTATTCCCTTCTTCGGTCTCAGCGTGGTGTATTTCCTCGCGCGTACGTGGCTGACCAGAAAAAAATCGGACGCGCCCGAAACGCTGCGCGAGGACTATTGCGCGATTCCCAGTTTCGATTTGTCCGTCGTGCTGGGCACATTTTCGCTGCCGCTCCTCACCCCCGCGCTGTTCTACGCGCTCAACGTGATTTGGAAGCCCGCGTTCCGCGCCGACTTTTTCCCCATCGCCGCGTTCAGCGACATCAACACGCTCACTGCCATCGCGCAAACGCAACCCGACATCGTTTGGCGCGTGCTGGGACTGACTGCCGCGATGATCTTTCTCTCCGCGCTGATTGGCGTGTGGTGGAACGCGCGCGTCTGGACGATTGGCGCGGTCTTGTTCTGGCCCATCTTCATCGTCTTGTTCACAACCGTCTTTACGAACGGCGGCGGCTTTTTCACCGGCTTGCTCGGTTCGCTCGGCTATTGGCTTTCGCAGCAAGAAGTGATGCGCGGCGGCCAACCGGGGCATTACTATCTGCTCGTGCTGCTGCCGATGTACGAATTTCTGCCGTACCTCGTCGCGCTCGCGGCGATGGCGTGGTACTGGTGGACGTATCGCCCCGCGCGTTTGTTCATCGCGCTGGCGTGGCTGTTGTGGACGATTGTGTACTATCTCGCGCTGCGCGGACCATTCAACGCGTTGATGTTGCAAGCCGGCACCTCCGCCGCGCTGCTCGATAATTTAACGATTGTCTTCATCATGCTGTTGGTTCCGCTCGCGTTCTTCGCGACGTACGACCCCGACGACGCGAGTAGTTTGTTCCCGACTTTTCTCTTTACGTGGGTCGTGGGCGTACTCATCATTTTCAGTTGGGCAGGCGAAAAAATGCCCTGGCTCACGATGCACTTGACGATTCCACTCGCGTTCGCGGCGGGCTGGGCGCTGGACAAATTGCTGGATGCTCCCTGGCGCGATCTGGTGGCGCGCGGCGCGGTATGGCTCGCGCTCCTCGTGTTCCTCGCGCTTGTCGCATTTGCCGCCCTCGTCTTTGGCGCGCGTCCGTTTCAAGGAATGACGCTCGATCAATTGAGCGCGACGAACGCGTTCCTCGTTTCGCTGGCGATGTTCGCGTTCGCGCTCGCCGCGCTCGCGTACCTGGCGCGCCGATTCCGCGCGCGCGAGATGACGCGCGTCCTCGCTGTCGCGTGCGTTGGCGTACTCGTCGCGTTGACGATTCGCTTTGCGGTGCTGGCGGTGTACATCAATCCCGATGTGGCGACTGAGACGATCATCTACGCGCAAGGATCGCACGACAATGTGATTGCGATGCAAGAAATCGAAGATTTGTCGCGCCGTTTGTGTTCGCAAGTGAATGTTGCCAGAGCGCAAAATATCCAGTGCGACGATGGCAAAATCAAAGTTGCCTACGACGATGATTCGTCTTGGCCCTTTGTATGGTACCTGCGCAACTATCGCAACGCGTTGTTCTACGGCTCCAGTCCCAACGCGATGTTCGACGCGGTGGTCGTCATCGTGGGACCCAAGAACGAAGAAGCGGTCAAGCCATTTCTGGGCAACAAGTACATCAAGCGTCAATACAAACTCATCTGGTGGCCCCTTGAAGGTTATAAGAATCTGGACGCCGAACGTGTCATCGGTTATCTCACCGATCCGCAGCAGCGCGCCGATTTGTTCAACGCGTGGTTCTATCGTCGTTACAAAGAGAGCACCAGTCAGTGGCCCTACGTCCACCACTTTTCGTTCTACCTGCGCAAAGACGTTGCCGCGCTCTTGTGGAACTATGCGGGACAGATTCCGCCGCAACCGACCATCGAAGACGAGTACGACAAGAAAACTATCACGCTTGCTGCAATGCGCGCCATCGGCAGTCAGAGCAAGGGTAACGCGCAGTTCGAATTTCCGCGCAACCTTGCCTTCGATGCGCAAGGCAATTTCTACGTCGTAGATTCCGACAATCATCGCATCCAGAAATTTTCAGCGAGTGGCGAATTCCTCCTCGCGTGGGGCACGCGCAGTCCCGATAACGTCGTGCCACCACCGGGAACATTCAATCAACCCTGGGGTATCGCCGTGGATCGCGAGGGCAACGTCTATGTTGCCGATACGTGGAATCATCGCATCCAGAAATTCGATGCGAACGGCAAGTTCTTGACGATGTGGGGTACGAATGGCGACACGCGCGGCATCGCGCAAGCCGATCCGCTGTTGTTCTACGGTCCGCGCGCGATCGCGATTGACGCGCAGGGCAATTTGTTCGTCACCGATACGGGCAACAAGCGCGTGCTCAAATTCTCACCCAACGGCGCGCCATTGGCGCAGTACGGCGGCGTGGGCGCGGACAGTGGCAGGTTTCTGGAACCGGTCGGCATCGCGATAGATGCGCAGGGCAACATTTTCGTCGCCGATACGTGGAATATGCGCATCCAGAAATTCGATGCAAACTTTAATTTCCTCGCCCACTGGTCGGTGCCGGTGTGGGAAAGTCAATCGGTGGTGAACAAACCGTACCTCGCAGTGGATGTACAGGGCAACGTCTTTGCCACCGATCCCGAAGGTTCGCGCGTGATGAAATTCTCCAACGATGGCGCGCTGCTCGCGGTCTTTGGCGTACGCGGCACCGACCTGGCATCGTTCAATCTGCCCACCGGTCTCGCGTTCGATGCGCAGGGCAATTTGTACGTCGCCGATTCGGGCAATCATCGAATTCTGGTGTTTAGTCAACCCTGAATAATTGCCGATTGCCGATTGCAGATTGAGGAAATCGGCAATCGGCAATCGGCAATCTAAAATCTAGTGAACCGCCGCTTTCTTACCCTCGCGCTCAGTTTTCTCCTCACCGCGATTTTTCTCGCGCTCGCGCTCTACCGCGTCGAATGGGAAAAACTCGCGCATGCTTTGGTCTCCGCCGATTATCGTCTGGTGGCGTTTGCCGCGCTGTGTTGGTTGAGCGGGTACGGTTTGCGTACGATGCGCTGGCAAAAATTTCTCGCGCCCATGCGGACGATTGCGCTCGTGCGACTTTTTCCTGTGCTTGTCATCGGTTTCGCCTTCAACAACGTTCTCCCCGGTCGCCCAGGCGAGTTGGCGCGCGCGTATCTGCTGGGCGTGCGCGAGAATTTGCCCAAAACGACCGCGCTCGCGACCGTCGTTGCCGAACGCGTTGCCGATGGCGTGATGGTCATCGTTTTCTTGTTCCTTGCGGTCGGCGCGTTCACGCAATTGCATCTGGAGCTGCCCGCCGGCGCGCAAACAATGCTCGTGCTGGCGACGCTGTTGTTCGGTGGCGCGCTCGCGGCGGTGCTGGTGCTACTCGCGCGCGCGGATGTGGCGCAAAAGGTGTTGCGCGGCATCACGCGATTTTTGCCGCGCGCGCTCGCCGCGCGCCTTGCCGATTTGCTCGACGCGTTCATCGTGGGATTGCGCGCGTTCCAATCGGCGCGCCAGGTGGCGGCGATTGTGGCATTGTCGCTCGGCGTGTGGGCGCTCGATTCGCTCGCGTATTTCGCGATGTTGAGCGCGTTCGGCGCGCTGCCCGATGTGACGCTGCGCGCGGCTGCGGCGCCGCTTTTGACCGGCATCATCAATCTGGGGATTATGATTCCCGCTGCGCCGGGCGGCTTGGGTCCGTACGAAGCCGCGGGCGTGTTCGCGCTCTCGACGCTGAATGTGAATCCCACGCTTGCGGCGGGTATCGCGCTGACCGCGCACGCGGTTCAATATGTGACGATCACAGGGCTGGGCTTGTTCTTCGCGTGGCGCGCGGGGGTTTCGCTCGCGACGCCGCAACAAGAGCGCATTTGACAAAAACGCTGGAACGAATAAAATAGGGTATGCCAATGCCGAGGTAGCTCAGTTGGTAGAGCACGCGGCTGAAAACCGCGGTGTCAGCAGTTCGATTCTGCTCCTCGGCACCATGAGTTGCATCGTTTGTTCGTTTGCTTGTTTAATCGTTGCATCGTTGCAATACCAACCATCTAAATTCAACAATCTAACGATCCAACAATCCAACAATCTAACGATTCAACGATCCAACAATCTAACAATCCAACGATGTAACGACCCAACCACCTAACGAATTTGCGGAAGTAGCTTAGCGGTAGAGCGTCTCCTTGCCAAGGAGAAGGTCGCGGGTTCAAATCCCGTCTTCCGCTCTGGACACAAAGGACGGAGTATCCCCTCCGTCCTTTTCTTGTCATTACCCACGTTTGACGATATGGCATCAGGAAGGCGCGGGTACACGTGGGCTATAATCAGCGTGGAAGGTTGCTATGCCATACCAGCCACCGATTTACGTTGAACATCTGTGCAAATACTATTCCGTTCACCAGAAAGAACCCGGTTTGATCGGCTCGCTCAGGTCGTTTGTGCGGCGCAAGTACATTGATGTCAAAGCGGTGGACGATGTGTCGTTCACGATTGACGCGGGCGAAATCGTTGGCTTTTTGGGGCCCAACGGTGCAGGCAAGACCACAACGCTCAAAGTACTTTCGGGTTTGCTGTACCCTACACGTGGCACGGCGCGCGTGCTGGGGTTTATTCCCAGCGAACGACGTCCTGAATTTTTGCGACAAATCACGCTGGTGATGGGACAAAAGCAACAGTTGGCGTGGGATTTGCCGGCGATGGAAACCTTTCTGGTCAATGCCGCCATCTACGAAATTCCTGCCGATCAATTCAAACAACGTCTGGATGAACTCACGGAACTGCTGGACCTGAGTCCGCTGTTGAAAAAACAGGTGCGCAAACTGTCGCTCGGTGAACGGATGAAATGCGAACTGGCGGCAGCGCTGTTACATCGTCCGCGCGTCTTGTTTCTGGACGAACCGACGATTGGGTTGGATGTGACGATGCAAACGCGCATTCGTCAGTTCATTCGCGAGTACAACGCGCGTCACGCTGCCACTATTCTGCTCACCAGTCACTATATGGCAGATGTGACCGCGCTCTGCCGACGCGTCATTGTGATTGATCACGGCAAGGTGTTGTACGATGGTGATTTGCACACCCTGGCGGAAAAGATTGCGCCCCACAAACTCATTCGCGTCGAATTGGCTCAACCGTTGAACGGGCAACGCCTGGAGGACTATGGCGAGGTCGTCAGTGCGCGTGAGCAACACGCCGCGCTGCTGGTGCCGCGCGACACAACGCCAGAGGTCGCCGCGCGAATGCTCGCCCAACTTCCCATCGCAGATGTCACCATCGAAGAGCCGCCCATCGAAGAAGTGATTACGCGCGTGTTCGAACAAGCCGCGCGCGCTCGCGCCGAACGTGGCGAAGAGGAAGAGGACGAATGACGAATGTCGAAGGACGAAGGATGAACGACGCAGGACGAAGGACTCTGGGCGCCCAAGTTCTGGCATTCTCCATCTTTCGTTTGCCGGGCAAATATGCTGCCTTGCTTCGTCGTGCGATGGGTTTGATCCTCGAATATCGCGCCAGTATCGTCATCTGGATGCTCACCGGGGTAATGCCACTGGTGATGCTGGCGGTGTGGTACGCGCTCGCCGAAAGTGGTCCCATCGCGGGATACTCGCAAAACGATTTCGTCGCGTACTATCTGATGCTGACGCTTGTTCGCCAGTTGACGAATGTCTGGGTCATCTGGGAACTCGATTACGAAATTCGGCATGGTGATCTATCGGTCAAACTATTGCATCCGATCAATCCGATTCACGAGTATATTGCCACACACCTAGCCGACAAGGTGTTTCGTTTGTGGATTTTAGTGCCGTTGGCACTGCTCGCGTGGTGGCTCTTTCCAGACTTGCATTACGACGTGACGCCACTCACCCTCACCTTGTGGCTTGCCGCGCTGGTCGTGGCATGGCTCTTGCGCTTTCTCTCCCAGTATTGCTTTGGCATTCTCGCGTTCTGGATTTCGCAGGCGCTCACGCTCAACGAAATGTGGTTTGCGGGAATGCTGATGTTAGGAGGAGTGGTCGCGCCGCTGGATCTGTTTCCCGCGCCGGTGGCACAGGTGGCTAACTATCTGCCGTTTCGCTTTATGCTCTCGTTCCCCGTCGAAATCCTCCTGGGACGACTGTCCACCAGCGATGTCATCGTTGGCACCCTCACGATGCTCGCTTGGCTCGCGTTTTTCCTGATGTTGTATCGCTGGTTGTGGAGCAAAGGCATTCGACAGTTTGGCGCGTTTGGCGCGTGAGGCAGAAGAACGGATGCGTTACCTGAGACTACTCGTCATCTTTTACAAAAACTCTCTACTGCGCGAACTCGAGTACCGCGTCAACTTTTTGGCGAACGCCTTTATGAGCGTGTTCTGGTTGACCTGGGGGATTCTGGGAGTATCGGTCTTCTTTTTGCATCGCAACCGGATGGGCGATTGGACCTTTCCCGAAGTGCTGATGGTAGTCGGCTTGTTCACTTTCTTCGAAGGGGTCATCGAAGCGCTGCTCCGTCCGAACGTCGGCTCGGTGATTGAACAAATTCGCGATGGGACGCTGGATTTTGTCTTGACCAAACCGGTCAACGCCCAGTTCATTGCTAGTTTGCGCAACCTCGTCATCTGGCGTTTGGTGGATGTGATTGTAGGGATGATGGTCATCCTCTACGGATTGAGTCAACTACACATCACGCCCACGCCGGCGCAAGTGGTGTTCTTTATCGCGATGCTCATCTCGGCACTGGTAATGGTGTATTCGATTTGGTTGATCATGGTATCGTTAGCGTTTTGGTTCGTCCGCATTGACAACATCACCGAACTGTTCTATGCCTTTTACGAAGCCGGGCGTTACCCTGTAACGATCTATCGCGGTGTGGTGCGTGTCCTCTTGACCTTTATCGTGCCGATTGCTTTCATCACCACGTTTCCGGCGAGTGCCCTGCTGGGACGACTCGATATGACGACGGCAAGTATCGGCTTTGCGTTTGCGCTCGGTCTCTTTATCTTCTCCAATCGCTTTTGGAATTTCGCGTTACGCTATTACTCGAGTGCATCGAGTTAAAGCCAGCGCGCGTCGCGATTTCGTGTGCGGTGTTTTATCCAAAAGTCACATCCAGAAACAACATCACCACTAATCCCAGAATCGTGCCGAACGTCGCCAGGCGTTCGTGACCCTTGCGATGTGTTTCGGGAACGATTTCATCGCTGATGACATAGAGCATCGCGCCGGCGGCAAATCCCATTGCGTACGGGAGAATCGGTTGCGCGATGGTTACAGCCCACGCGCCAAAAATCGCCAGCGGGATTTCCACCAGCCCCGCGCGGACACCGACGATGCTCGCATAAAAGTACGTGCCCATCCCCAGACTGAGGGCAGACGCGGCAACGGCAAGGCCCTCAGGAATGTTTTGCAGACCGATCGCAATCATCAACGGAATCGCGTTGCGTACATCGCCAGAGCCAAACCCCACACCCACTGCCAGTCCTTCGGGCATGTTGTGAATGGTGATCGCGATGATAAAGAGCCAGACCGCTTTGATGCGCGCGGACTTGCCGCCTTCCTCTCCTTGGACGACGTGCAAATGGGGCAGATGGTGATCCGCATAGTCCAGCACTAGCGCACCGAGTAACACCCCCGTTAACACAGGTAAGACGCCACCGTATTCAATCCCCGGTAAAATCAAACTGGTGAAACTGGCAGCCAGCATTGCTCCCGCCGCAAAACCGAGCGCGGCATCCAGAAATCGCTCCGAAGGTTTGCGCCACACCAGCACCGCAAGTGCACCGAGGGAATTCAAAAGAGTAATGACTACTCCTCCCATAAACCCTTGCATAATCGGGTTGCTTCCCACTATTGCTACGAACCATGACTCGATCAATTCAGGGATCATTGTATTCCTCCCGCATGTGAATTTAGCGCGATTATAGCGAATGCAGAGCGATTGTCAATGGACTTGTAGTTTTCGAAAAGCACACGCGGTCACTACTCAGCCGTCGTTGCAAAGTGGGTGTGCACAAGTCTTTTCCGCCATTGGAAGGTTACGGTGCTCGTTATTTCGCCGTCTTTGTACGATCGAAAAATCTTTCGCCTCTACGGGAATAACCCCTCTCATCTCCCTGCCCCCTGCTCTCCCCGCAAAGCGGGGAGAGCAGGGGGAGATGGGAGGGGGTGTGGGCGGGCGGCAAAGCCGCCCGCCCACACCCCGTCCTTTGGACTCCCCCTCCCCGTTGGAGCGAAAGATTTTTCGCCCCAACGGGGAGGGGGCAGGGAGTGGGGCTATGCGTTTGCAAAAGTGCACAAGGTGCGCTGAGAAGCTTGCCCCCAAACTGGAATGCACCCGGCGCCGCGCGCGCCATTTGCCAAATTCAGCACTCTTTGCTATAATTATATTGGTCACGGGGCGTAGCGCAGCCCGGTAGCGCACTTGTATGGGGTACAAGTGGTCGGAGGTTCAAATCCTCTCGCCCCGACTAGAATGAGAGGCGTTTTAGCCCAACTGTTGTTCCACCCTCCCGAAGCGTGGGACACCAATGCGGCTCCGTGCCGAGGCAAACACTCTCAAATCAACGAGAAGGAGGTCGAGGCGCAAATACCTCGACCTTTCTTTATAACTCCGCTAGACGATAGGCAAACGTGGATCGAGAGAGATGGACAATGTTGTCCCCACACGAATGACCGAATTGTCAAAGCGCGACGAGGCACTCTTGCAACGCATTAGCCAAATTATTCCGTTGCTAGCGGACCTGAGTCGCGCCGATATTCTCATTGGCATCCTCCGCACTCCTCAGCACATTGAAATCGTTCAACAAGCGCGTCCGCATTCGATTGCGCCAGTGCATCGAAAGGACCTCGTGGGTCAATATGTGACGCGCAACGATGCCAACGCGCTCTTTCGTGCACTCGAAACGCGCCAGTTTGCACGCGGGTTGTGCGAATACCCTCCGATGGAACTTGGCGGAGGTGAAGGCGGACCCGCGCCGGTCGTGCAAGAAGCCTACCCTATCGAGAACGCGGAAGGACGTGTCATCGCCGGGATGCTCATCGAAACGAATCTGCTGGAAAGTGAGCGCTTGCGACGCCGTAGCGAAGTGTTCCAGCGCGCGCTCAAAGTGTTCCAACAAGGCGCGCTGCGCGGCGAACCGGCCGGCATTGAACGGCTTGCTCCGTTCGGTGAACACGATGGGATTATCATTGCCGATATGGAAGGTACCATTCGGTATATGAGTGGGATTGCCACGAATTTGTACCGCAACATCGGTTACAGTGAACCGCTGGTGGGCAAGCCGCTCAGTTATCTGGAATTACAAGACGATGAACTGGTACGGCGTGCGTTGACCACCCGGCAGTGTTTGCAGGTCGAAACAAACGAGCGCGGCCGGGTCTGGATCAAAAAAGTCATCCCTCTGATGCGTAGTGAACGCGCCTCGCTCTTTACGCAGGCACGCGTCAGCGTCCCCTGGGCATTTTTGCTGATTCGTGACGAGACCGAGGCGCGCGCGCGCGAGCGCGAACTGGCGGTCCAGGCCACGATGATCAAAGAGTTGCACCATCGCGTCAAGAACGATTTGCAGACGGTCGCCTCGCTGTTGCGGATGCAAGCGCGCCGCGCCCACACCCCCGAAACGAAGAACGCCTTGAGCGAAGCCGTCAATCGTATTCTGAGTGTTGCGGTCATTCACGAATTTCTGTCCGTGCAAGATACCCACGCTATCAATATTCGTGAGGTAGCCCAACGGATTATCGCCCAAATGCAAGCCGGGTTATTGGATCCCGAGCGTCAGATTCGTATGACCCTCGAAGGGCCCAACATCTACTTGCCCGCGCGTCAGGCGACGTCGTGTGCGCTGGTCATTAACGAACTGCTCCAGAACGCTCTGGAACACGGCTACGATGCCCAGACCACGCGAGGCAACATCTCGCTGACGTTCGAAGATCAGGGGGATACGGTGCGTCTGGTCATTCACGATGATGGCCGCGCGCTGCCCCCCGATTTTCAGTTGGAACGCGTGGATTCGCTGGGGCTGCGCATCGTGCAAATGCTGGTGACTCAGGATTTGAAAGGTCATGTGGATTTGAAGAGTGATCATGGCGTATCCGCTATCGTCCAATTTCCCAAGATACCTCTCGGAGGCAAAGAATGGAAAGAACTCGAGTGATTATCGCAGATGATGAATCCGTTATGCGTGCCGACTTGCGCGAAATGCTGACCGCATTGGGTTATCTGGTTGTCGCCGAAGTGGGTGACGGTACCAGCGCGGTCAACGCGGCGCGCGAACTCAGACCCGATATTGTGATTATGGACATCAAGATGCCCAATATGGATGGCATCGAAGCCGCGCGCATCTTGACGCAAGAAAAGGTCGCACCCGTGTTGTTACTGACCGCGTACAGCCAGCGCGATCTGGTGGATCGCGCCAAAGAGGCTGGCGTGGTCGGCTATCTCATCAAGCCTTTCCGCGAGCAGGAAATCGGGCCCGCGATTGATATCGCGCTGGCGCGCTTTCAAGAATTTCGCGAACTGGAACAACAAGTCGGTGATTTGAAAGAAACGCTCGAAACGCGCAAGTTGGTTGATCGTGCCAAAGGGATTTTGATGGATACACAACATCTCACCGAAGCCGAAGCGTTCCGCAAAATCCAGAAAATGTCTATGAACACGCGTAAACCAATGCGCGAAATTGCCGAAGCCATCATCCTTGCTCACGAAGCCAAGTGAGCAAATGACGAAGGACGAAGGAGTTGTTCATGGGCGTGTGCGCCCGCCACGACGGATGAAAAATATTCACGAAGAACACGAAGAGACACGAAGATTTTTTCTTCGTGTTCCTTCGTGACCTTCGTGGACAAACGGATTTTCGAAGGACGAATGATCAGATCAGGAGGACGCAATGTCTGCACGTGTGAATGAAATTCTGGGTTGGTACGCGCACGAAAATCCCGGTGTGCGTGCAAATATCGCGCGGTTGCTGAATCACGGCAAGTTGGGTGGCACCGGCAAATTGGTCATTCTGCCGGTGGATCAAGGGTTCGAGCATGGTCCAGCGCGTAGTTTCGCACCCAATCCGCCGGCGTACGACCCCGAGTACCACGCGCAACTCGCGCTCGAGTCCGGTTGCAATGCCTATGCCGCGCCACTCGGTTTCATCGAAGCGGTGGCTGGCAAATATGCTGCCGAAATTCCACTCATCCTCAAGATTAACAATCACGAAGTTTTGCATGACGAAAAAGACCCGATGCCCGCGCTGACTGCCACTCCACGCGATGCGCTGCGTCTGGGCTGTGTTGCCATCGGCTACACCATCTATCCGGGCTCGGCACACTTTCGCGCGATGTACGAACAATTGCGCCAGGTGACCGAAGAAGCCAAAGCGTACGGCCTGGCGGTCGTCGTCTGGTCGTATCCGCGCGGTTCGACTCTGAGCAAAGAAGGTGAGACAGCGGTAGATGTCGTCGCGTATGCCTCACACATTGCGGCGCAGATGGGCGCGAACTTGATCAAGGTCAAACCACCGACCGCGCATATCGAACTAGCAGAGGCGAAGAAGGTGTACGAAAAACACGCCATCCCCATCGCCACACTGACCGAGCGGGTGCGTCACGTGGTACAAAGCACGTTCAATGGCAAGCGCATTGTCATCTTCTCCGGCGGTCCTGCCAAAGACGATGAACAGGTCTTTGATGAATTGCGCGCGATTCGCGATGGCGGCGGCTTTGGTTCGATTATCGGACGCAATTCTTTCCAGCGTCCCAAAGACAAGGCGCTCGAATTTCTGGCAACGGTGATGGACATTTACAGCGGCAAGATCAAATAAGCCGCGTTGTCTCGCCGTTGCACGTTTGGCAGGCACCTCTGCGAACGCAGGATAATTACTCCGCCGTCCTATCCATCGCGAAATAGCCCTACCCCCTGGTCCCCTCCCCCCACGCCGCTCTGCGGTGTGGAGAGGGGGAAACAAGGGAATAGGGGTGTGGGCGGGCAGCTTCGCTGTCCGCCCATACCCCTTCTCCCATCTCCCCCTGCTCTCTCCGCAAAGTGGGGAGCGCAGGAGGATGAGAGGGGTTATCCCGCAAGGGGCGAAAGATTTTTCGCCCTTTCCGTTTCACACTGACAACAATAGGGCGCGCTTTGGGTTGATGAATGTACAGAATGTTCTTGATGTGGACATTGGCACACGGTGCCGATGATGCTATAGAATGTCATTCTCCCTGCTTTCCAGAATTCCTCTCTACTGGTCCTTTTATCGTTTCGGTTTTCCGAGACTATTGCCGTTCAGCATCGTCATTAGCGTTTCGTTTCGGTGCAATAGCAAATGCCGCACGTGCGATGTGTGGCGCAAACCCAACGACGATTTGACCCTCGACGAGTGGAGGCGCGTCTTTCAACATCTCGGCACGCCGATCTATCTGACCTTCACCGGCGGCGAGCCGTTCCTCCGCAAAGATTTGCCCGAAATGGTGATGGCGGCGTACGACCACTGCCGCCCCGAGTACATCACGATTCCCACCAATGGCATCCTCACCGATCGCGTCCGTGATGGCGTTGCGAAAATCTGCGCGCACGCGCGCGCGTCCAAAATCGGCATCAACCTCTCGCTCGATGGCGTTGGCGCGGAACACGACGACATTCGCGGCGTCCCCGGCAACTGGGAACGCGCGATGCAAACGTGGCGCGCGCTGAATGATTTGAAACGCGCGCACGCCAATCTCGTCTTGAGCATCCACACCGTCATCTCGCGATTCAACGTCGCGCGTTTCTGCGACATTTATGCCGAACTGCAAAAACTCGCGCCGGATTCGTACATCACCGAGGTTGCCGAAGAGCGCGTCGAACTCGATACGGTGGGACTCGACATCACACCGCTCGCGCGCGACTATGCGCCTATCGCCGATTTCTTGAGCGCGCACGCGCATGCCACACCCGCGCGCGGATTCGCGCGCATCACGCAAGCGTTTCGCGCCGCGTACTATCAAATCGCTAAACGCACGCTTGCCGAGCAACGTCAGGTCATTCCTTGTTTCGCCGGCTGGGCCAGCGGTCACATCGCGCCGAACGGCGATGTGTGGTCGTGTTGCATCCGCGCGGAGCCCGTCGGCAATCTACGTAACACGCAATACGATTTACGCCCCATCTGGTTTGAACACGTGGGCGCGCTGAAGAACTTGAGACGCAGCATCGCCGCGGGCGAGTGCGCCTGTCCGATGGCGAACGCGGCATACGCCAATATGCTGTTGCATCCGCCGACCCTGTGGCAGGTGGCGCGCGCGTTGTTGATGCACCCATAAAAGTTTGTTTTCCCCGCCTCGATGTGATATAATGTAAAAGAATAGACCCAGCATCAGTTGCCTGGAATTTCTCAGGAAGTTGTTTATGGGCGCACGCGCCCGCCACGACGGATGAAAAGATCCACAAAGGACACGAAGAGTCACGAAGGTTTTTTCTTCGTGTTCCTTCGTGACCTAGTATGATATGATTAACAAGAGGACACAGCAGGCCGATCGTGTTGGGGTCTACAAGACCGTCACGAAGTAACGGGTCGCTGGGTCCTGAAAAGGGTGGCCCGAACAGTTATCGGGTCTCGAAGA
>Ga0209101_1000236_pt1 | contig 46981 bp, 42 predicted proteins | sample ConPoolayeCmetaG_FD_185481 | JGI IMG/M metagenome (GOLD analysis project Ga0209101, IMG submission 185481) | Hot spring microbial mat communities from California, USA to study Microbial Dark Matter (Phase II) - Cone Pool mat layer C metaG... ... | reverse complement strand
GCGTAACGAAGCGATAGCCATATGTGGCCCCTGGGGACCTCCGTCGGTGGGGTGTCTCTTCCTCAGGAAATCCGGACGTTTTAGAGGCCTTAAAACCGCTCCGGCCGAGGGGTCCGCTCCCCTTTTTTGCGTACAGGTTCTGCCCAACCCGACTCATTCGTCCTCTTGCGCCCCTTCCCCAAGCCCAAATCTCCCTTCGCTAAAGATCAGGGGGTTGCTTATTAAGGTTGACTTGGTCGCGGAATTGGGTTTAGTTTAAATATAGAGTGGTAGTAGGAAACCTGCTCTTTCAGAGTAATATTAACGGAGGCTTGGGATGATTACGCACAGACACGCAATGCGAGCCTTGCGGCGACTCCAGTTGGCGGGAATCGTCAGTATTATCGCGGGCACTTTAACGTGTGCTTTCGGCAACGTTACCAATTCTATACCGTTCCAGCGTTCTTTTGAGCAAGCTCCTTACTCCAACGGCGCAGTGATTGTTGACATGAATGGCGTCGGCGTAGACGGCTGGTATGGGACGCCCGGCGCTACCGCGGATCAAGCCGTAGCTGTGTTCGAAACTTTCTCATATGCTGGAACTCCGCCTATAACTGACGACACACATACGGTGGTCCTCAGCTTCACAACTCCCCAATATCCGGCTGGTGGTATTTTGAATCGGTTCACCACTAACCAGTATGGCGATATAAACAACCTCCTGACGAATGTGACGATTGACTGTCTCATGCAAGCAGGTTATCTGGATACAGTTCCCCGCGTGGCGGAGGACGCTCAAATGGCCGTCTTCGTCACCAATTCCGGGCACCTCGTCGTTCGCCATTCAGTCTACGACAGCGGCTTTGCATCAACTAAGCTGTGGACCGAGCTCGAACATCCTCCGCTGGGCAGCAACGAGTGGTTCCGCCTTACCATCACAATGGACTATCTGACGAGCGGCGATAATTTCGGAAATAACTTATGGGAATACGAGCACTTCTTCCAAATCTCGCTGAACGGCGGACCACCCATCAGCAATGCCTTGGCATATAAGAGCCCTGTAATCGGCTCCGATCCTTTAAGCGATATGGGTGGAACGTGGTTTAAATGCGCCAATGCCGATGCTTTCGTTAAAACCCCAGCATATTTCTCCGCGCTCGGACTTAACGGGAAAGGCATGATTGACGACCTGGTCATCAGCGCCGCGGTAAGGCCGAAAACACCCATGGAGGAATGGCTGGACGATCTCGGGTTAGGCAGTCCATGGGGGGATGACGATGGTGACGGCTGCCTGAACTACCAGGAGTTTTACGCGGGTACAGACCCCCGCTCCCCAGACTCCGCCTTCAAGGCCATAGTGCTGGGCACCAACTTCATCAAATGGTACGCCGCCACGAACTGGGCGATGTACGGAGATCCGCGCAGCGCGTCACCGCTGTATATTTACAAATCCACCAACCTTACCTCCGCTGGCGGAGGCTGGGTGGGCCCTATAAGCACAAATCCACGCTCTCCCGACGGAACCAATATTTGGTGGTATGACGTAAGATCGTCCGACTCGAGAGCTGTCTTTTACGACGCGCGCATCGAGTAAGTCCATATCGGCTCACATTGAGGAGGCAGAGGCGGAAATGTCTATGCCTCCTTTTGTTCAGCGTTTTGACCCCAGTTTTTGTGATTGGACCAGAGTGTGACAGAGGCGGAATGCATGGCGCGCCGTGTGCCTCTGCAACACTACAACTACTGCTAGATTGGGGGGTTGGCAAGAAAGCGTTATGAATATCGCAATCAACCACACTGGAGCAGGCACATGACAACGCATACTATGACACCGGACCAAATCCTTGACCTTGCCCTGCAGAAAGAGCGTCAAGCGCACGCGCTTTACGGAAAAATGGCTTTGCAATGCTCGGTGGACTTCGTTAAGGAACTGTTGCTTACGCTCCAAAACGAAGAATACAAGCATATACAAATGATTCAGCACATGCATGGAAGGCTCGTCAGCGGTAAGGACATCGTTTGAACTGTCAGTGGCCATAGTTCTCCAGCGCTGCCTCTTGACTTCGTTCCGACAGTGAGGGGATAGACATTTTTGCGTTTGAGAATTAGCTGGCATTCGCACCGCGCCGTTGCACGAAGAAGTTGAAATGCAGTGCGGTCGCCCATCGTTTGACGGAAAAGCAAAAGCCGCATCAAAAGATTACAGGAGCCGATTTTTAAACTCTTCGGGGTGGGCATAAGCAGGCCATCCGCTTCATTGCCGGAGCTTCGGAGTGTGTGCTTACAACTTCAGATCCCGCGCCTTGCATCATGCCCAATGCCTGTTTCGACCAATCGCGAAAAATTCACGTTTAACACGAATTTCCTTTTCAAGACAACAGGCGAACCTCGAGCCGCAGAAGGCGAAATGTATGGCTATGAGAAAAACCGTCCCCATTGAAGCGGATAGCCTGTTTTAACCCAGATTTTGCGATTGGCCAAAACAGGCAAGATGCAAGGCGCGGGAGGTGCAGGTGTATGCCCATACTCCGAACCTCCCGCCACGCAGCAGATTGCCCGTTTTCGACAATCCCGAAGGGTTTGAGAATTGGCTGCTTTTCTCTTCAGATGTGGCTTTCACATTTCGGTCAAAAGATGGGCAACCGCATTGCATTTCAACTTGTTTGCGCGCAGCACGATACAAATACCTGCCAATTCTCAAACGCAAAATCTGGGTTTAAGCGATCCCTAATGCCACGCGAGGTGACTGTCTCGGAAAATCACGAAGGTCTCGAATAAACGACGTACCTGAGGGAAGCGGTCACAAGAATAAAACCCTCCGGCTTAGAAGACGGTGGACAATCGCCACCTTTTGCGCTTGAGGGCTCTTCTTCATCAAAGCGTTGCCTCAAAAAAGTTCTTCACGTTGAAAGTTCTCGGTGTCCAGGCGCCAGAAAAGTGGCGGTGAATGATAGCCAGCTCGTATCTCGCTGGACATGGTCACGGTTAGAATTCAATCCCGACACCAAAAGACGCCTTGGCTTCTTGATCGGTAATCTTGATGGGACCGTTATACGCCATGCCGCCCGGCCACTCTTCAGTGGCCGTGTAGAAAATTCGGGTCGTGTCGCCATCCGTGACAACCCGCACGTAATCCAGCTTCAGCTCCGCAAAGACCCGTGGCGCGATATCGTAGCGGGCGGTCAGATTCAACATAAAGCCCGTTCCATCGGTTTCGCTTTCGTTTCGAAACGCCCGTCGGATATGATGATCATGATCGTCAACCCATACCCACGGCGCGTAGTCTCCTTCCAGACTGCCTTTCAGACGGTTAAAAAGAGAAAACTCATAAACCAGGCCCACGTAGGGCATGCGGGTTAACACATCGTATTCCAGAACTTTTTCAGTGCGGGGGATACTTTCCATGACGCCGCTCACAGTAGTTCCTTCGGCGTACCCTTCTAACCCGTACAGGTCATACGAAACTTCCTGATAGCGATATCCCAGGACCCATCCAATGGGGCCCGCCTCAGTTCGCCGCACAAACTTCAGTTTGGCATCAAATCCCGCCATATCCAGCTTCGCGTCTGATTCGGAATACAGACGGAGATGATTTTGGGCCGTGATATAACGCCATTGCTGCCACTGATAAAAGCCCTCCGAACGGACGTAGTCCAGATAGTCTGTATCGGTCATTTTGTCGTCAGGATCGGTCAAATTCATCCAGACATCCACGCTCATGGCCCAGTCCCATCGCGGTGCCGCTTCGCCACGGATAGCCATAACGATATCGCCACGCATTATGTCCTTGGGAAATTCAAGCTCCGAACGCCAGGCCAACGTCTCACGCGTAGAGCCGAGCAATCCCACATCTGCAATCTCTATCTCGCCGATACGGTATTTGACGCTACCAGCCGTGAAACCGACCGCCCCATTCAGGCTGAAAATTGGATAGTCAAGTCCGCCGTAAACGCCACCCGCCGTTCGGCTCAGAGTTCCAAGTCCAAAAAGCACCGACAGCACAGACACCGAACGTAGCAACTTACGCATGGTTCTACCCTCCTCAGAACAAGCGCCTACCCGTCCGAATCACGACATCAAGTCTAAGTGATTGCCGTTTCAAAACAAGCAAATGTTCGTGTGCCCCCAGCTTCAGGAGTACCGCGTTTATTCAGATCTCTCGTGGTCTGAACACCATGTTTTTCAACCCGGATTTTGCGTTTGAGAATTGGCAGGTATTTGTATCGTGCTGCACACAAACAAGTTGAAATGCAATGCAGTTGTCCAGCTTTTGCACCGAAATGTGAAAGCCACATCTGAAGAGAAAAGCAGCCGATTCTCAACCCCTTCGGGATTGTCGAAAACGGGCAATCTGCTGCGTTGCGGGAGGTTCGGAGTATGCGCATACACCAGCACCTCCCGCGCCTTGCATCTTGCCTGTCTTGGCCAATCGCAAAATCTGGGTTCAACACTCTGCCCGACCCCACCATTCTCAAACGGAAAATCCGGGGTGAACATTGGCGTCGTTCGGTCCGTAAAATGGTCTTTTTTTCTTTTGGTCGAGCACCCTTTCGCCTTGAAGTTTCCGGCACGAATTTTTAACTTTAAATATCCATGCCCGAAATCCGCATAGATTCCAAGCTTATCGCCGCAGCTCTGGAAGAGGCCGCCACCAAGTTCAGTGTACAACTCGGCCTCGAAGAAATAGGCCATGTTATCGAAGCAGGCGACGGTGTCGCTCTGGTTGACGGCCTTCCGGGTGTTATGGCTGACGAAATGCTTGTTTTCCCTAATGAAATCTACGGAATGGCCATGAATCTGGAACGCGATCGCGTGGGAGTCGTCATTCTGGGCGACTACAGCCAGATTCAACAGGGCGACGTAGCGCGGCGCACCGGCAACGTCCTGCAAGTGCCCGTTGGTGAAGAGCTTCTGGGAAGAGTCGTAAATCCGCTTGGCCGGCCGCTCGACGGCAAGGGGCCCGTCGCGAGCAAAAAATACCGCCACGTGGAAGTGGACGCTCCCGGGATTGTGGACCGTGTGCCGGTTAACGAACCCCTGCATACCGGCATAAAAAGCGTTGACGCCATGACACCTATCGGCCGTGGCCAGCGCGAGCTGATTATCGGCGACCGCCAAACCGGAAAAACCACTTTAGCCGTAGACACCATTATCAACCAGCGGCATGGGGACGTGCGGTGCGTATATGTGGCTATCGGCCAGAAAATGTCAACGGTCGCCGAGATAGTCCAGGTGCTTGAAAGAGCTGAAGTTTTAGGCAACTGTATCGTCGTCGTTGCCACCGCCAGCGATTCGGCCCCCTTGCAGTATATCGCCCCGTTTGCCGGCTGCACTATGGCAGAATTCTTTCGGGACAACGGCCAGCATGCCTTGATCGTCTACGATGATCTGTCCAAACACGCCGTGGCCTACCGTGAAATCTCGTTGCTGCTCCGGCGCCCGCCTGGCAGGGAGGCTTACCCGGGAGACATTTTTTACCTCCACAGCCGTCTCCTGGAAAGAGCGGCTAAACTGAGCGAGCCGAAAGGTGGGGGTTCTCTCACTGCGCTCCCAATAGTTGAGACCAAAGAAGGTGACTACTCTGCTTACATACCCACCAACCTAATCTCGATCACCGACGGCCAGATTTACATGGAGAGCAGCCTCTTCCACCAGGGATTCCGCCCCGCCATAAACGTTGGCCTCAGCGTCTCCCGCGTGGGCGGAAAAGCCCAGATCAAAGCCATGCGCAAGGTCGCTCCCAGGTTGCGACTCGACCTGGCGCAATACCGTGAGGTCGCGGCCTTTGCCCAACTGACTTCTGACCTGGATGCGGCCACCCTGCAACAGCTTCACCGCGGAGAACGGCTGGCGGAAATTCTCAAACAACCGTCCCATGCTCCCCTGCCCATCGAAAAGCAGGTCTGCATCCTCTGGGCGGCCACGCACGGACACTTGGACGATCTGCCGCTTTGTGACCTCGCCCGCTTCCAATCGGAATGGTTCGCTGCGCTCGACAGTTCCTGGGCGGCAATCGGTCAGACAATTGCGAGCACCGGCGACCTACCCCCGGAAATTGAAGAAGAACTGGCGAAGTCGATCGCTCAACAGAAGCGCGTTTTTGTCATGACCAAGCAACCCGAAACTTTGAGCCATGAAAGAATCGTCCCGAGTTTAGAGGATTTCGAGCAACGTGCTCCCGAAACAGCCATGAAAACGGCGAGGTAGCGCGTGACCACCGAACTCAAGGAACTCAAACAGCGGATTGCGAGTACCAGACAGATCGAACGCGTAACGAGTACGCTGCAGCGCGTCGCGGCGGCCCGGATGGCCAGGGACCGCCACGCTATTACCAACGCGCGGGCGTATCTTGAGGGGTTCCGCCTGATCCTGCGCTCTGTAGCCGCAGTGAGTTCCGAACCAAGGCATCCTCTCCAAAGGGCCCACGCGCGCGGCGGGAAATTGATATGTCTGGTTGTTTTTGGCGCCGAGCGCGGATTGTGCGGCGGGTTTACGGCCGGATTGATTGAGGAAATGGAAAAGTTCGCATGTTCACGAAAAATTGCCCCCGAATGCCTGGAGGTGGTGGTGATGGGCAAAATGACAGCGCGAGGAGCGCGACGAGCTGGTTTTCGGGTGGCGCGTTCTCTTCCTCAAGCCCCTGTAGCCTACGCCACTGCGGAACCGGAGGAAGCCTCAAAAGCGGGCTTGAAAGAGGTGCTGGCACTATCCGCGCTGGTTACCAGTGCATTTTTGAACGGCGTTTATAAAGCAGTGTTTTTGCTTTTCTCTTTTTTCCAGTCTGCTCTTCGTCAGCAACCCACCATCATGCAGTTGTTGCCCGTGGAACCCCTGCCAGACCCGTTGCCTGGCTGCCGGCTGGCCTTGTTGGAGCCATCCGCAGATGCGATTCTGGACCGCGTGCTTCCCGAATACGTAGAAATGTGCATGTATCACGGGTTTCTCAACAGTCTCGGTTCTGAAAACGCAGCCCGCCAGTTGGCTATGAATCGCGCCACTGAAAATGCGCGGAACCTGTTGAATCAACTCGTAATCGCCTATCGTCGCCTGCGTCAAGATACGATTACCAACGAGATATTGGAGCTGTTCAGGGGGGAAAGCGCGGCGGAAGAGTAGACCGCGCTCCTCGGACGGAGGAACAATGGGATCACCTCTGGGAAAAGTTGTTCGCGTGGTGGGTCCCGTAGTGGACGTGGAATTCTACCGGGATACAGTGCCGCCACTGCTCTCGGCCCTCCGCATTCCGCCATCCTGCTCCCACCCGGCCATTATCCTGGAAGTGGAAGACCACCTCGGCAACAATGTCGTCCGTTGCATAGCGCTGCGTTCAACCCGAGGATTGGCGCGGGGAGTCGAAGTCGAAGATACCGGTCGCCCCATCACGGTACCCGTGGGACCAAAATTGCTCGGGCGAGTCATCAACGTGTTCGGCGATCCGATCGATGACCGCGGCCCGATAGAGACCCACCGCTTCGAGCCTATTCACAAGGCACCTCCCCCTTTCGATCAACAAGTACCCGCCAAGGAATTCTATGAAACCGGCGTAAAAGCGATTGATCTTTTGGCGCCATTCCCACGGGGCGGCAAAATAGGATTGTTCGGCGGAGCCGGCGTGGGCAAAACGCTGCTGATCATGGAGTTGATCCGCAACATCACCACCGAGCACGGCGGCCACGCCGTGTTTGCCGGCGTGGGCGAACGCACCCGCGAAGGTAACGATCTGTGGCTGGAAATGAAAGACTCGGGCGTGTTGAAAAATACCGTGCTTGTGTTCGGACAGATGAATGAGCCGCCGGGCGCGCGTCTCCGGGTAGGATTAACGGCTTTGACCCAGGCCGAGTATTTCCGGGATGTCGAGCGCCAGGACGTGCTGCTCTTCATTGATAACATCTTTCGTTTCGTGCAGGCCGGATCCGAAGTCTCAGCGCTTCTGGGGCGAATGCCCTCGGCAGTTGGTTACCAACCGACCTTAGCCTCGGAAATGGGCAAATTACAGGAAAGAATAACCTCGACCAAACGCGGCGCGATAACTTCCGTGCAGGCAGTTTATGTCCCGGCTGATGACATCACCGATCCGGCCCCAGCGACGACATTTGCGCATCTCGACGCCTTTATCGTGCTCAGCCGCCGCATTGTAGAGATGGGCATTTACCCCGCAGTCGACCCGCTGGCATCCAGATCCCATATTCTCGACCCTGCGATCGTCGGCGAAGAACACTATGAGACCGCGCGCGAAGTGCAACGCATCCTCCAGCGCTACCGCGAACTGCAGGACATAATCACGATTCTGGGTCTCGAAGAATTGCCCGACGCGGACCGCGACCTGGTGCTGCGCGCGCGACGCATCGAACGCTTTCTGTCTCAGCCGAACTTCGTAGCTGAGCAGTTCACTGGCATTCCAGGGCGTTATGTGACCATTCAAGAAACAGTCCGCGGATTCAGAGAAATCATCGAAGGCCGCTACGACAAAGTTCCCGAGCAAGCTTTTATGATGGTGGGCAGTATCGACGACGTTTTGAAGAAGGCCGCATTGATAAAAGAGCCGACCCGCTGCGACGATGCTCTGCCGGCCGAGTAATCCGGCAGAGTCGCACTGCGCGTCGCCAAACGAGAATGGGATACCGACGCTTTATGGCAAGACCTGCGTTCAAACTCGAATGGGTTACTCCCCAGCGAGTGCATGTGGAGAAGGAGGTTGTAGCCGTGCGCGCCCCCGGTCACGAAGGGCAGTTAAGTATTTTGGCGCGCCATCAGCCACTGGTATGCCTGCTGCGGGAAGGCGTCGTTGAAGTTCAGCCGGCGCAAGGATACACCGAACTGTGGCGCGTTGCGGCGGGCACGCTCATTGTTCGTCGCGCAGGTGTCACTATTGTGACCCGATCCGCCACCCTAGAACCTCGGCCGCATGCACCAGCAGACCCACCAGAATCCCGATCACCATCCCCATGAAAACCTCGAGACGCGTATGTCCGAGCAACTCGGCTAGTTTTTTTTCGGACAAGTGGTGGTGCTTGAAAAGTTCCTCCAGGATTTGATTCAGCAAACGCGCCTGCAATCCTGCCGCGCGGCGTACTGTGGAGGCGTCAAACATAACCACCAGGGCAAAGGCCAGCGCCAGCGCAAAAACAGGCGATTCGAAGCCCGTTCTAAGCCCTATGGCCAGAGCCAAACCGGAAACCATCGCCGAATGCGCACTCGGCATCCCACCCGTACTCACGAGATAGCTGAAGTCCAGGCGGCGAGTGCGGCAAAACCCTATCACCATTTTGCAAAACTGCGCTGTCACCCAAGACCCAAATGCGCTCAATAAACACGAACTGCCGAACAGATCCGCGATTGCAGCGTGATTCATCACCACTGCCTTCCAAAGACTGGCCGCCCGCCTGGCGATACTGACTCCTGTCAGTCAACCACCCGCGAACGGCACAGTTCACGACTTCCACCGCCAAACTCAATACGCATTCTCAGTTGCAAATAACGTCTTGATAAGGATTTTGAAATCTAAAGCCAAAGACCAGTTTTCAAGGTAGTACAGGTCGTACTTGATGCGCTCCTGAATGCTCGTGTCGCCCCGCAATCCGTGCACCTGCGCCCAACCCGTCATTCCTGGCTTGGAAACATGCCGCCACATGTAATGCTGAATGTCAGTCTTGAATTTTTCCACGAAGTGCGGCCGCTCCGGACGTGGCCCGACAAGACTCATTTCCCCCTTGAGCACGTTCCAAAGTTGCGGCAATTCATCCAGATTGTGCCGACGTAGAAAAGCACCCACCCTCGTCCGCCGCGCGTCTCCCGGAACCGTGAACACCGGTCCCGTCGCGGCTTCCGCGTCGCTCCGCATGGTGCGCAGTTTATAAAGCTTGAAGCGCCGTCCTTTCTCGCCGCAACGTTCTTGAACATAAAACACCCGTCCTGGCGAGTCGAGTTTTATCAACACCGCGGCAACGGCAATTATCGGTGCGGCCAGAATCAGACCGATTGTTGCGCCGATTATGTCCTCCATCCGTTTCAATACCCGATTCCAGAAAAAATCGAGCGGCCACTTGGCTATTCCCAGCAACGGAATATCATCGAGCGCTTGAACATCCACGCTGCTGGTAAGCAGGTGAAACAAGTCCGGCACCATGTTGAAATTAATTAGATGACGCTCGCACAACAGCAGCACCTGGATCATGCGTTCCACACCGGGTTTAGAGTTCGTCAGGACAACCTGATCCACCTCGTTGCCTTCCACAAATTTCGGCAGATCGTCCAAGTCGCCAAGAATCTCGGCAGCAGGGATTTCACTGTGGGGCGGTTCCTTGTCGGTCCGCAAAAACCCTACCACCTGCGCCCGCAGCATAGGTTCCCGCATCAGGGTGCGTTTCAGACGCGCCGCGACCGCGTCCGTTCCAAGAATCAACACCCGGTTGCGGCGCGGACTGTGCCGAGCCAGATTCCATTCAATTCGGTACAGAACATAGCGCTCGATGGGCACCAAAATCAGCATCAGCAGGAATGCGATGCTGATGGTCAGGCGCGAAAAATCCACCTCGTTTTTGACGGCGTACGCCAGGATGACGGTCAATACCGTGCCGCCGACTATTCCCTTGAAAATCCGCGGTATTTTGCTTGAAAAAGAACCGATCTGAGGGCGAACAAAAAGGCCGAGCGATCGAAACACAAGCAAGAAAGCCGCCGTGGCAAATCCCGCGCCGGTCAAGTAGATCGTATAAAGATCCGCCGGACGCCCGCGCGGGACGCTGAACCATCCCGTATCGAACCGGATCCACGTTGCAAGCGCAAAAGCGCCAAAGATGGCCACCGCGTCAGCACAAGCGGCCGCCAAACTGGCCATTACATCCGCTGTATCAGCCTTACGCATAGCCGCATATTACCCCCCGCTGACTGACCATGTCAAACCGCTCTCCCGGGCAGCCCTACGGCCAGTCCCGTGCAGTCTGAGAAACGGCCATTGTTTTTTCCCTGTCTGGGTATTTACTTTTGATTGCCCTTCAGGCTGTTTATTGTTTTTAAGACCCTGTTTTTCACCGCGTTATTCGAACCGGCCATTTCTCGAACGCAAAATCCGGGTTTACGGGGTTGAAGGCTGAGTCGGAGCTTGATATGGTAAAAATATGTATGAGTTGAAAAGACGCGTCCTGCTCGCCTTGCCGCCAGTTCTTGGGGTGGACTTCAGCATCACAAATGAGACCCTGCTCTTGTGGCTTGCGGCGTTGATCACTTTCGTCGTGCTCCGACTAGCTTGCCGGCGCAGAAACGTGGTTCCCCAAGGCGCTTTCGAGAACGTTATTGAAACGGTGATCGAATTCATCGAACGTGAAATCGTCCGGGAAAACATCGGTCCAGCTGGACGAAGCTGGTCTTCCTTCATCTTGACATTGTTTTTTTTCATCCTGTTTTGCAACCTTATGGGGCTTATTCCGCTTCCGTCCCATGTCAAAGCGGTTACGTCCAACCTTAGTGTGACGACCGGACTGGCCGCAATCGTGTTCCTTGTGGCTATCGCTATCAACATCAAGCTGCACGGCGTGCTTGGTTTTCTCCGCAAGTTCTGGACACCAGGCATACCCTGGTGGGTAGCAGCGCCCATGGTCCCGCTCGAATTAATAAGCTGGCTTGTGCGTCCGATTACCCTGGCCATCCGTTTGTTTGTGAACATGATGGTCGGTCACCATTTGCTTTTTCTTTTTATCGGGTTCGAAATGGTTTCTGCTTGGTACCTCAAGACCATCCCTTTTCTGGGGGCTGTTCTGATGACCGGCTTTGAGCTTTTTGTGTGTTTTATTCAAGCTTTCGTGTTCACTATACTGGCAGCAGTGTATATTCGTGACGCAATGGAAGCACATTGAGGCAACAGTCCCAGGAGGGCAGGCAATGACATCCGAAGCTTGGGCATGGTTGGGAGCAGGAATTGCAGTCGGTTTGGCGGCATTGGGAACGGGAATTGGAATTGGTATCCTGGGCGGCAAGAGCGTGGAGGCAGCCGCCCGCCAACCAGAGGCCAGCGCCACTGTGCAACGCCTGATGATCCTGGCAATCGCGTTTATCGAAGCGCTGTGCCTCTACGCTCTGCTGATAGCAATCATGCTGGTTGGCAAAGGGAAAGAAACGCCCACTGCGGCGGTTGAACCGGTTCAATCTCAACAAATGAGCCCGTAAATAGCTGCACGCGCCGTGCGCTTCATATCGCAACGGGGCGGACCGGGAGACGTTGTTATGGGTCCGTTGAGAATAGACATCGGGTTGACTTTTTGGACCGTTTTCACTTTTGTCGGTCTGTTGATCCTATTAAGTCGGTACGCCTTTACCCCTCTCCGAAAGCTGCTCGAAGAGCGGGAACGGAGAATTCGCGAATCGCTCGAGCAAGCCGAAAGAGCGCGCAAACAAGCTCAAGAAATTCTCATTCAAAACCAAGCCCAACTGGAACAGGCGCGGGATGAAGCGCGCCGCATCATCACCGAGGGACAAAAAATCGCGGCTGACATCCAGCGAGAGGCAAAAACGGCCGCCCAAAAGGAAGCCGATGCGGTCCTGCGGGCCGCGCAGGCCGAAATTGCCTGCGAGATCCAGAAAAGCTTGGATGAACTGAAGTTCACAGTGGCCAACCTGGCGCTGCGGATTACGCGCCAGGTTATCAAGGAAACCCTGGATGAACGACGCCACGAACAACTGGCGGAGGAGTTCATCCAGCGGCTGAAGGCGAGCCATGGTGCAAGACAGTCCTGAAATCCACAAATGGGCAGCGGCTTTGATTGCCCTGGCCGAAGCATCTCAAGACCTGAAGGGAGTAGAACAGGATCTCGCGAATGTGGTGGAACTGGTAGAGCAAACCGAGGAATTGCGACGCTTTATTGCCGATTCTCAAATCACCTCCGAAGGCAAAGCTTGGGCCCTTCAGAAAATCCTCGGCGGCAGAATTCGAGCTCTTTTGCTTCATTTCCTGATAATCCTTCAGGAACATTGCCAGCTTGCAAACTTGCGGACCATCGCAAAAACCTTTTTTGCACAAGTTGCCAGCATGCGAAACCGCGTTCGGGGCGAAATCGTTTCGGCGCGGCCGCTCAGCACCGATATGCTCAGGCAGATCGAGCAGGAAGTGAGTAGAATTCTCGACAAAGATGTCTATCTGCACCCGCTGGTGGATGAGAGCGTTCTCGGAGGGGTGCGTGTGCGCGTTGGCGATTTCATATTGGACGGCACGATCGAACACGATTTGAAGGCTCTCGCGAAATGCCTGGGTGTGTAAGTTTCGGGCTTGGCCCAGTTCTTGCCACTTCGTAAACGCAAAATCTGGGGATGAAAAATGCTAAAAATTAGCTTGTATTGACCAGTCCGAGAGCATAAGCATGAGTGTTAGACGGTTTTGTGTTTTTCATCAACCGGCAAGTCTAGGAGGGCAGCACAATGACGAAGATGCAGACAGTCGCCGCACTGGCAGAGAAAACGGGCTTGCCCAAAGCCCAGGTGGAACGAGTCCTTGATGAACTGGCTAATCTTGCCTACGGACAAGCCAGAAACGGGTTCATGATTCCGGGCATTGGCAAACTCGTCCTGGTGAACAGAAAAGCCCGCGTGGGCCGCAACCCGGCAACCGGAGAGACCATCCAGATTCCCGCCAGACAAGTGGTAAAGTTCAGAGTTGCCAAGGTGTGCAAAGAGGCAGTGCTGAAGGCTTAACCAACATTGCCCCAGATCGGCAGTGCATTAACGCCTGATCCCGGACTTGGCGGTTGAGAATTGGTTTCTCTGCTCGTCAGATGTCGCTTTCACGCTTCTGTGAAAAACTTGGGCAACTGCATTGCATTTCAACTTCTTCGCGCACAGCGCGATACGACTACCAGCCGATTCTCAAGCGCAAAATCCAGTCCTCAAACCGCTGGGGGGTCGGCCAAAGCCCGGGATCGGCTCTGTGGTGAGACACTGGCAGTATGGAGATACAGTGGCGCGGCGCGTGCCGGAAATCTGCCGCCCGCGGGCTAAGCGCAAAATATGGGCTAATTTCTAACTGTCAATTGGCTGCTTTTCTCATGCGAAACGCTGGTTTGTTCATCGGCCTTGTTTGTTGGTTGTCGGTTTTCCCTTGCCGGGGAGACCAACCGACTCTGCGTCCTTCTGACCAGGACGCGCTGGTCGCCAGACATTTCGCCCAATGTCTCCCGCGGGAGCATCTAACCCGTCACCCGCTCGACGATACAATCTCTTCCAAAGCATGGACCAACTACCTTACCTCTCTGGACTTTGAGCACATGATTTTCACCGCCGATGACATCGCCGCTTTTCAAAAGCACGAATTCAATCTCGACGACGATTTGAAAAACGGCGACCTCACTTTCGCTTATAACGTCTTTGCCATCTTTTTGACACGGCTGACCAACCGTTGCGGGTATGTGGAAAGACTTCTGGAACAGGACTTCGAACTGGAACGCGAGGAAGAGTACCTCTGGAAACGTAAAGACGAGCCGTGGCCGGCAAACGAACGCGAGTGGGACGAAGTCTGGCGTAAGAAGATTAAAAACGAATATGTTCAGCGGCTGGTCGCATTAGAACTGTCCGAGTCCAAGTCTGCCGTGAGCAACAAGAACGGCAGTGCGGCGCTTCACCCAGAAGCCTACCAAAGCGCCAGTGAACGCGATAATGCCCTGCCTCCAAAAGAGTTTGTGCGCAAACGGTATCAGCAACTCATGACTGTCCTTCTGGACAGCGACTCAGAGTGGGTTTTGCGGCGATACCTTACGGCTTTTGCCCAAGCTTATGATCCGCACTCCGATTACATGCCGCCTGACGCTGCTGAGGATTTCGATATTGAAATGAATCTCTCCTTGGTCGGAATCGGAGCATTGCTGCGCGCCGAGGACGGTGCTGCGGTGGTGGAACGACTTATCCCCGGCGGCCCGGCCGACCGCGACCGCCGCGAGAAACGTCTGCGCCCAGGGGACAAAATCATCGCCGTGGCTCAAGAAAATGGCGAGCCGGTCAACATTCTCCATATGCCCCTCCACAAAGTGGTCAAGCTGATTCGTGGAGAAAAGGGTACGCGCGTTATCCTCACTGTCATTCCCGCCTCCGATCCAAGCGGGACACTGACCAAGACCGTGGATCTCGTGCGGGACGAAGTGAAGCTGGAGGAACAGGCCGCCAAAGGACGTGTGGTCGAAATAGCTGGAAATGACGGTCTCAAACGCAAACTGGGTGTCGTGACCCTCCCGACTTTTTATGCCAGCATCAAGAGTTCCGCCGACGCTCCCGGCCACAAAAGTTCCTCCGAGGATGTGCGCCGGATTCTGATTGATCTGCTCAACCAGGGAGCCGAAGGGATTCTCTTGGATCTGCGCGACAACGGTGGCGGTTCGCTGGTGGAAGCTATAAAAATGGCGGGCCTTTTCATAAAAACCGGCCCGGTTGTGCAGGTAAAAGAACGTTTCACCATTCGTATTCTTTCGGACAACGATCCTGCCGTGGTATATTCTGGTCCCTTGCTCATGCTGGTGGACCGGCGGAGCGCTTCGGCTTCCGAGATCGTAGCCGCCGCTCTCCATGATTATGGCCGTGCCATTGTCGTGGGGGATTCCAAGACCCACGGCAAAGGCACAGTGCAAACAGTGCTGGATGTCGGTCGCGATCCCAAACTCGGCGCCCTCAAAGTGACAACCGCCAGCTATTACCGAATTTCCGGAGACACTACCCAAATCAAAGGAGTTGCCCCTTCCATTGTGCTGCCCTCGCCATATGACCGTATGGAAATTGGCGAAGAATTTCTGCCGAATTGTCTGGTCCTGTCTCGTGTGCCGCCCGCCTTTTTTGAGCCCGTCGGCAATCTGGACACAACAATTGCCAGATTGCGGGAGCTGTCGGAGCAGCGGCGGAAACAGGACCCGAAGTTCACCGCCTACGAACAGTTGCTAAGCCGCATCGAACAGATTACAAAGAGCAAGGTCGTACCCCTGAAATTAAGTGAGCGGCGCCGTTTGGCCATGATGGAGCAGGAACTGGCCGAGATCGAGGATGACCTCGATCCCGAAAAAGCGCGCCAAAATGGGCGCAATGAGAAGAGCGACGTTGTTCTGGACGAAGCTTTGCGAATCCTCGCCGATGCCGTCAGTCTGGAGAATCAAAAAACACACCGCCAGTTACCGGTCAGTGAACATCTGAGCTTCACCGACTGGTTGACAAGATGGCTCAAAGAACACGGGCTGTTGAACTGAATTCGGAGGAAAGACGAATGCGGATACCTTTTTGGAAAATGGAAGGAGCCGGCAATGATTTCATCCTTGTTGACGACCGACAGGAGACGTTCCCATGTACCGATAAAACCTGGTTGATAAGCATCGCCGCGCGGCGTCGTGGCGTGGGCTGCGAAGGCATCATCCTTATTCAACCGTCGCGAGCGGCTGATATCAGCATGCGTTTTTTCAATCCCGACGGCACCGAAGTGGAGATGTGTGGCAACGGCATTCGCTGCCTTGCGCGCCTCGCCTGTGAAATCAAGGCCGCTCCGCCCGACATGAAGATCGAAACCAAGGCCGGAATCTTGTCAGCCAAAGTCGAAGGCCGCCTCGTCAAGCTCGAAATGCCACCACCGGCCGCGTGGCGTTTGAAACGGACATTGAAGCTGCCCGGCCAGGAACTAACCTACAGTTTTGTGAACGTGGGTGTTCCGCATGTCGTCGTGGAAACGAACGATCTCGACGTTTGCGATGTCGCCCAAATGGGACGCGCCATCCGCTACCATGAGGAATTCTCGCCCGGCGGAACTAACGCGAATTTCATCACGGTCACCGGCGATCATGCTCTGCGCATACGGACGTATGAGCGCGGCGTCGAAGGCGAAACCCTGGCCTGCGGCACGGGGATTACTGCCAGCGCTTTGGTCGCCGCCCGCCTCGGCAAAATCACGCCCCCCGTGCAAGTCACCACCGCGGGGGGCGATGTTCTGACGGTAGACTTCAGACTCAGCGGGGACGAAGTCTCGGAGTTAACGCTGCTTGGTCCCGCGCGACACGTGTTCGAAGGCGTGCTGGAATACCCTTCCCACGAGTAACACATGTTGATTGCAACATTCAATGCGAACTCGATTCGGGCCCGGATCGAACAAGTCGTCCGTTGGCTGCAGCGCCGCCGACCGGATATCTTGTGTCTTCAAGAGACGAAGGTCGAAGATAAGGACTTCCCTCTCAGCGCGTTTCAAGAAGCTGGATACCACGTTGTCTTTCGCGGCGAACGGTCTTATAACGGAGTGGCCATCGCCTCCCGCACGCGACCTGACCACGTGCAGTTCGGTTTGGACGACAGTGGACCGCCAGACGAGACCCGGTTGGTCTGCGCCCGATTCGGTCGAGTACACGTGGTAAACACCTACGTTCCTCAGGGCCGCGAAATCGAGCATCCGATGTACCAGTACAAGCTCGAATGGTTACGCCGGTTGAAGGCTTATTTTGCACGGCACTTTACGCCCCGCCTGAACGTGCTGTGGGTGGGCGATCTAAATGTCGCCCCGCTGCCAATCGATGTTCATAATCCAGAGCGGCAGACAAAGCATGTCTGCTACCACGTGGCCGTCCGCCAGGCTTTTGAAGAAACCGTTGTCTGGGGATTTGTCGATGTTTTTCGCAAACACCATCCAGAGGGAGGCCACTACACTTTTTTTGACTACCGCACTCCGAAGGCTGTGGAAAAGAAAATGGGATGGCGTGTTGATCATATCCTGGCCACCCCACCCCTCGCTAGTAAATGCGTTGACTGCTACATTGACCTGAAACCACGCCTGGAACCTAACGCCTCTGACCACACCTTCCTGGTGGCAAAATTTACAATTTAACCCGCCTTCTGCGCTTTACCCAAGTGTGGCAGATGCTTCGCGCGACTCGAGGGGAGCGTGGTTCCTCCGCCCGATTCTCAAGCGCAAAATCCAGTTTACCGGCCTGCAGATGCTGACAAGAGCCGTAGGAAACGCTCGTACGCAGCTTCCCACTTAGCAGTCTGGACAGGACGGTACTCGCGAATGGAAAATACTCTTCGAATCAACGGCTGCATCGCCTCCAGCGATCCAATCTGCCGTAAAGCCAAGGCTTGAACCATGAGATTACCCAGCGCAGTCGCCTCCTCGGGACCTGCCAGAACCGGCAAACCCAACGCGTCAGCTGTAAATTGGCACAACAACGCGTTGCGACTGCCGCCGCCTACAATATTCACACTTTGACAGCCCCTCCCGCAAACACGACTCATTTGCTCGTACACATACCGGTATTTCAAAGCCAGACTCTCGTACACGCTCCGTACGAACGCTCCCCGACCGTCCGGCACAGGCTGATCGGTCCGCCGACAGAAATCAGCGATCGCCTCTTCCATGTTCGCTGGGTTGTAAAAGCCTGGATTGTCGGGATCAAGAAGGGTGACAAAAGGCGCGGATCTCTCCGCCATGGCCGTAATCTCGGTCCAGTCCAGTTCGTGACCGTCGGCAAGTCGCCAAACGCGCCGCAATTCCTGCACCAACCACGTGCCCATGCAATTCTTCAGAAAACGCGTATTGCCGATTCCGCCCTCGTTGCTGAAGTTGGCAGCCATCGCTGCCGGCGAAGTGAGCGGTTCAGGCACGAGCCGACCCACAATTGACCAGGTGCCGGAACTGATTATGAGCGCCGTTGCAGGATCGTCCACCGGTGCCGCCGCAAAGGCACTGGCCGTATCATGTGCAGCCACCGCCACAAGCCTGGTTCCATTCAAGCCCGTTGCCCTCGCCAAAGCCGGCCAAAGTTCTCCGAGCACCGTGCCGGGAGGAACGATCTTCGGCAGAATCGTCGCAGGAATTTCGAGCTTGTCTAAAATCTCACGACTCCACTGACGGGTGCGTGCATCCATGAGCTGCGTAACGCTCGCCCATGTCGAATCAACCTCCTGTGCGCCCCCCAGATAGAAATTGAACAGCGTAGGAATCGGCAGATAACGCGCGCCTATCTGAAACCAGTGGGGACGATTGACCACCACCCAGCGCAGTTGATTGCTGACATTAAAAGGCTGAAAGTGAATCCCGGTAATCTCATAGATACGGCGCGGATCTATCCGCTGTTTGACAGCGGCTATCATTTCGTCCAAGCGATGGTCGCGGTAACAATAGACCTTTCCCAGCAGGTCTCCGTCCGCGGTGACAAACACGCCATCCGCGCCCCAAGTGTCGATCGCTAAACCATCGAGTCGGGACCCTATTTCGCGGCGGTAGCGGTAAAGCCCCTCAATTATGTTTCGATAGAGGCAGAGGTCATCCCAATACAGGCGCTCCGTCACCGCACCGTTGCGCTCCCGCGCATAGCATGCTACAGCCTCATGCGCAAAGCGGTGAATCTCTTTCATCTGCAGGACGTCAGCACCCACTTCCGCCGCAAAACACTTGCCGCCGGATGCTCCCAGGTCAACCGCCAGTAAGTGCAAGTTGCTCATTGTTGCCTTCCGCTTTGTCAACGAGGCGTGGCGTCCGGCAGTCCGCCGTCCACTGGAATTGTCGCCCCCGTCGTAGGTGTCTGCCGAGTTACCAAGAACAGAACCGCGTTGGCCACGTGTTGCGCTGTCACCCGCGCTTTGAGCAGATTCCGGTTGCGGTAATACTCCTCGAGTCCTTTCTCGTCCAGACCGCGGGCCCGCATTCGCGCAGGTCCTACTTCAGCCCACAGCCCGGAACGCCGCATTCCATCCGCAAACACCGCATCCGGCGCAACCATATTCACACGCACCCCGATAGACGCGAATTCCAGACTGGCAATCCGCGCCAACTGGTGCGCGGCAGCCTTCGTGGCGCTGTAGGCCCCAAACTCTGCTCCCGGCGCAAACACGTTCTTCGTGGAAATAAAAACAATGTCACCGCCAGTGCGCTGCAACTGCAAACGGCGCCCGGTTTCGGCCAAGGTTATCAAGGTACCCTCCAGATTTATCCTGGCCACGCGCCGAAAGGTCTCCAGCTCCATGTCCATGAGCGCAGCCGTGGCCGCGACGCCGGCATTGGCAACCACAATATCCACCCCCCCGAAAGCAAGCGCGGCCCGGTCGAAACCCAGCGCCACCTCTTTTGCGTCGGTCACGTCCATTCTCACCGTCACCAGGCGCTCCGCGCCTGCTGCCCCCATTTGCTCCGCCAAATTATCCAATGCCGCTGTCGAAACATCCGTGGCAACGACGCAGCATCCTTTGGCAAGCAGCTCGCGACAGATGCCACCACCGATCGCGCCTCCCGCACCGGTTACCAGAGCGACTTTATTATGCAGGGGGCGTCCGTCAACCGGGGGCTCGCGCCACACCCACCCTGTCGGTTGTCCTGCAACTTTGATGCTTGCGGGCTTGACGCCATATTGCCCGCAATAGCGGGAAACCGCCGCCTCTACCGAGACACGCATCTGATCGGGATTGACCGTCTCGCCGGGCGCTTCGAGTTCCAGCGGGGGCTGATTCCCATTATTCAACGGTCGCCCCGCAGGCGGTCGAGGACTCCAGCGCAGGAGGACCCTGGCATAAGGATCGTCCTCATTTCCGGAACGATCAGCCAGCACGCCCCGCAACGCATAGCTTAGCTGCGCCAAGCCCCTGGACTCCACCGGAGTTATGCCTCTCTGCAGTGTGGCATTCATGCTTGGATTTGTCGCGTTGCCGTTCCGACGCCCATCGGCTCCCTCTCCCGCCGCGCAGCCAATTCGCCTAATGCTTGGGAACTTTGGGTTTCGCTTTCGCTTTGATGCTGTTGAACAAGTCTAATGCTTCCTTGGGCTGCGCCCCTTCATGCACGACCGCGCGAATAGCTTTGAGCATGGCCTCCGGACATTCACTCTGAAAAATATTCCGCCCCATGTCCACGCCTGCGGCGCCCTCCTGCATGGCGTTGTAGGCCATGGTCAGGGCCTCTAACTCGGGAAGCTTTTTGCCGCCGGCCATGACAATTGGCACAGGACAGGAAGCGGTCACGGTGTCAAAACCCTCCGGCACATAGTAGGTCTTCACCAGATGGGCGCCCAGCTCCGCACAGATGCGACACGCCAGCCGAAAATACTTTGCGTCCCGGACCATTTCGCGTCCCACCGCTGTCACAGCCATTACGGGAATTCCGTAGCGCAAACCGGCATCCACCAGCCGCGTCATGTTGTGCACTGAGCGCGTCTCGAATTCGCCGCCGATGAAAACCTGAATGCCCACGCCCGCCGCATTGAGTCGCGCGGCATCCTCCATATCCATGGCGACCTCTTCATTCGAAAGCTCTTTGAGGATGCTGGGACCGCCGCTGGCTCGCAACACCATGGGTTTTTGAGATTCAGGAGGAATCGTCGTACGCAAAATGCCACGCGTGCAAAAAAGCGCATCGCAATGCTCAACCAACGGCACGATTGTCAGGTCAATACGTTCCAGGCCGGTGGTCGGCCCCTGAAAATAACCGTGGTCAATCGCCAGCATGACCGTCCGCCCCGTAGCTGGGCTGAAAATCCGCGCCAGTCGATTTTTCATGCCCCAGTCCAGCGCTCCCGCGCCTTTGACAAAAAAACCCGGGGTCACCATCGGCACATCCGCGTAAAATTGCTTGCCCTCTTTTGCAGCTTCACTATCCGGCATGCTCTTCCTCCTTTTACGGGGTGCAACCCTCAAGTACCCAGTTTGTTTCTATAACACTGTATGCTCCGCTCGTCCGGCGGACATCTTACGCCTCTGTCCATTCCCCACCCAGCAAGACCTGTATCATTATTACGCCAAACCTGATCAAATAAACCCGAATTCGGCAACCGGCCCAGGCACGGCGATGCGCGGCTGTCTATCCATCCTGCCAGAAGCTCGCAACAAACCAAATGCCGCGCTCCGGCCAGTCCCCTGCCCACCTTGCGGCCGCTAGGCCTGAGCCTGCATTTTCGCTCGATGTTGCACGGCATCCAGCGCCAGAATTTCTTCAACTTCTTCTGAAGTCAAAAAAACCGGTCTCCCCACGACGGACGCCGCCACCAAGGACTTGGCCGCATCTTCCACCACCGCACACCTGAAGAACGCCTGCCGCACGCTGGCACCAACAGCCAGAACACCGTGATTGACCATTAGAATAGTGTCGCACGTCCGCGCTTTTTCACCAATAACTTCCGCGAGATGGTGAGTGGTTGGCGTTATGTACGGCACTGTCCCAACCCGCCCAAGATCGTTAACGAATTCGGCAAACATGGGCTTAAGCTCGACACCAGCGCTAATCACGCCTGAAGCCCAGGGAGAATGCGTGTGAAAGACCGCCTGCACGTCAGGCCGTACCCGATAAATGGCCAGGTGCATGTTAACTTCCGAGGTAGGACGGTGTTTGCCAGCTACTTGCCGCCCTGTGCCAAGCTCCAGGCCGCACAAATCATCCGTGGTCATTTCGTCCATCGCAAATCCGCTTGGTTTCATCCACACAATGCCGTCATTTCCCCGCGCACTGATGTTGCCACCCGCTCCAGCCACGAGACCTGTCTGGGCGATTTTCAGGCCATAACGCACGAGTTCTGCTCTGACGTCACTCATAAACGGCCCCCTCCAAGATTGCCAAAATCGATATTTTGATATATGTTTGAAATATATTCAAGAGAGGTTCGTGCCCATGCTTTGCTGCTTGCTAAAAGCCAAACTTCACAATGCGCGCATAACACACGTGGAACCAAACTACGAAGGCAGCCTGACGATTGACCAGGACTTGATGGACGCCGTGAAACTTTTGCCGTACGAGAAGATTCTGGTGGCCAATGCGCGGAACGGAAAACGATTTGAAACTTACGCCATTCCTGGTCCCCGTGGATCTGGCAAAATCGCCCTCAATGGACCAGCATGTCATCAGGGACGAGTTGGCGACCGCGTGGTCGTCTTCGGGTTCTGTTTCGTGGACGCAAAAAAAGCTGCTCGCCACCGTCCGCGTGTCTTGGTGCTTGATGCTCGAAATCGTCCCGTTTAAAGGCGCATCCACACGCCCCCGCAGAGCTGATCCCAAATTTTAGGATTGGCCCGAGGGCACCAGAAGCGCGTGGCGAGTCGCACGTCCGACGCATGCCGCGGACGTAGTAAAAAGCAAAATAACGGTGAGAAGGGTTCTTTTTCAGCCCTCAACAGCCGCGCGCACCTTTTCCACCAGCACATTCATGTCGTAGGGCTTCTGAAGCACGCCATCAGGGTTCAACGCCGCAAAACGCTCGACCGACGCCTCACTGCCAGTGCATAGAAGGATGCGCGTATCCGGACGAACAAGACGCATCTCGCGCAACACATCTGCACCGCTCATGTCGGGAAGGGTCACATCCACCAAACTGAGCACTATCTCACCAGCTTTCTCGCGAAAAATTCGCAAGCCCTCCGCCCCGGTAGCCGTACCTAAAACAGTAAACCCCAGGCCGGTGAGCAGCACCTTCAGAAACTGCATAATGGTTGCCTCGTCATCTACTACTAGTACGGTTCCGTGGCCACGCCACGCCGCTGAGTCGGGCCCGCTCGGCCGCGCAGCCTGAGCAGACCCCGGCGAAACCAATGGTCTTTGTTTTTCGGCTCCGGGAGCAGAGGCCGGCAGAAACACGGTCATCGTAGTTCCTTGACCGAGCTGACTTTCAACCTGAACCATCCCCTTGTGAGCCAGCACGATCCCGCGTACACTCACCAGTCCCAGCCCGCGCCGGCTGGTTTTGGTCGTAAAAAAAGGTTCAAAGATTTTTGCGCATGTCTGTTCGTCCATGCCACAGCCGGTGTCAGTAACTCGCAGGAAGACGTATTGCCCCGGTCTGAATGGTTCCGCAAAGATCGTATTGGCCCCACTTGGTTGATGAAGCTCGGTTACGCCGGTCGCAATGGAAATTGCACCCTCTTCCTCTCCGATGGCTTCCGTGGCATTGCTTATCAGATGCAGGAAAACCTGCTGAAGCTGCAAAGCATCGCCTTCAATTTTCGGGAGGTCCTCCGCAAGATCGTAGTTGACCTTATGTTTCCGTGAGATCGTCACAGCCACCACATGTTCGAGATCGCGAATAAGCTTGGACAAATCAATAGCAGTGAGGTGCAGCCGCCCTTTGCCGGTGTAAGCCAACATTTGACGGCAAACTTTTGCTGCCTCCTGCGTAGCATGGACAATTTCTTCAAGACTCTGGCGAGATTCAACATCTTCGGGAGGTAGAGCGCGAAGCGCCAGTTCGGCATTCCCCATAATTCCAGCCAGCAAATTATTAAAATCATGGGCAATGCCTCCAACCATTACTCCCAGACTCTCCATCTTCTGCTCACGCGCCACTTTTTCCTGCAATTTGCGACGGGTCTCCTCAGCCTGAACGCGTTCCCTTATATCGCGCACCAGCACTACTGCCCCCTCTCTGCCAGACAGCTCGCCCGTAATAATTTCCAGAGGTATTTTGCTGCCGTCTTTGTGCTTGCCGGTCGCTAGTCCGATATGAAATCCATCCCGGTACAACGCTTCGTATATTTCGTGACCGTTGCCGGGAATGGTGCGTCGGTCCTCATACAGCAAGTCCGTCTTTTGATGCAAAATTTCTGATTCTTCCCACCCGAAGATTCTCCGAACCGAGGGATTGCACGCCAGAATTTCGCGGTTGGGACTAACCACCAAAAGAGCATCAGGACTAATGCTGGATACCACCGTATCCAACTGCGCCTTCTGGCGGTTTGTTTCCCGCCATCTTGCAAACGCCACCGCCAGCATGATGGCCAGCCATACCAAGAGAAAGTTGATCACAAAAAAGGTAATTCGAAAACCTGCGACACTCGCGAAGAGATGATGAACTTGTTCCGGAAATGCAACGATGATGCTCAGCAGGAAAAGCTCCAGTGCGATTGCGAAGGCCAACGTCAAGCTGACAGTGCTCCGGCGGACATTTTCACGCAGGTGCAGTTCGGCTCTATTTTGGGGACTCATTTATTCGCCCACCTGTCACCCGACCGGTCCTTCTGACACGATCTTATTGTGCTGATATTAACATTCCTGCACCCACAGCGGGCAAGCCTGGTGAAGCCTCAGGGATAAATACGCCCCAAGGTGCGTGGAAAAGGGATAGCCTCGCGAACATGACGCAGACCGCAGAGCCATGCCAGGGTGCGTTCCAGACCCAACCCAAAACCGCTGTGCGGCACACTGCCGAAACGCCGCAGATCGAGATACCATTGATATTCTTCCGGTCGTATTTGTTTTTCGATCATCGCCTGTGTCAGCGCCTCAAGATCTTCCTCGCGTTGGCTGCCGCCAATGATTTCGCCGTATCCTTCGGGCGCTAACAGGTCCATATTCAGCACCGTCCGCGGGTCGGCAGCGCTGCGTTTCATGTAAAACGCTTTGGCTTCCCGCGGGTAGTGCGTAATAAAGACCGGCCGGTCGAACTCTCTGGAAAGAATCGTTTCATCGCTGCCCCCCAGATCCTTGCCCCATTCAAAAGTTTGTGCCAGCCGCAAGTGTTCCGGCCGCACTGCCAATTCTTGTTCTAAATCAGCAATGGTCTCCCTGAGTTCGGCGATTCGGTTCCCCAACTTCTCGCGCTGCGCCGGCTGTTTGACTGCCGCCAGCTGAGCCTCCAGGCGCGGCAGTTCATCCACACAGTTTTGAAGGCGCCGCCGAGCTTCGACAATTTCGGCTTCAAGGCGTTGCCTCGTCCTTTCACCCCGCAAGATCTCTACGGCCTCTGTGTACGTCAGGCGCGGGAAAGGCTTTTGAACGCCCTGCAGCGGCTCCAACGCCCGTCCCAGCAAAGTCAAATCATCCGCATGCGCTGACAACACCGTGCGCACAATATGGCACACCAGATCTTCGGCCAGCTCCATAATTTCCTCTAATTCCGCAAAGGCCACCTCAGGTTCCAACATCCAAAACTCGGTGAGGTGCCGCCGCGTCTTCGACTTCTCAGCGCGGAAAGTCGGCCCAAAGCAGTACACCTTGCCAAGAGCCATGCACGCGCATTCCAAATAAAGCTGCCCCGTTTGGGTCAGATAAACACGCTCGCCGAAATAGTCCACCGGAAATAACGTCTGCACGTCCTCCCCGGCGCCGGGCACCAAAATGGGCGTGTCCACTAACGTGAAGCCTCGCTGATCCAGAAAATCACGGCAGGCCTTGATCAGCGTGTGGCGTATTCTCAGGATGGCCGTCGGTCGGCGCGAACGCAACCACAGGTGACGATGCGACATCAGGAAGTCAATTCCATGGGGTTTTCTGGTAATAGGGTATCCTTCGTTTGCCTGGAGAATCTCCAAGTCGCTCACCGCCACTTCCCAGCCCCCGGGCGCACGTTGATCCGACCGAACTGCGCCGCGGATCACCAGTGAGGTCTCTTGCGGCAAGGTTGCCGCCAGTTGAAAAGCCGGCCCCGCTGAGGCTTCGACCACCGCCTGGCAGATGCCGGTACCGTCACGGATCTGCAGAAAAACGATTTTGCCCCCTGACCTCCGCCCGTATAGCCACCCGCGCACGCGCACAATCCGACCCGCATACCGCCCCAGTTCGCGAATCGTCACAAATTCCTCAGCCATGAGTTTGCTCTCCTCTCAGGTCCCTGTCACAGGCCCGTTGCCAAGAAAATAGCCGTCCCGCCCCCAAAGCAACAAGGCGAATCCGCAGCCGTCACGCGCTCGAACCACCTCCGAAAATGCCGCTTGAGCACGGCAAGTCGAATGGTAGACTAACCGCGGATAAAATTCTTGGCACCCAGCCCTACGCAAAAACCAGCGAATTCTTGGACGCAAACTGGGTTGAACAAACATTCTGGCATGAATGAACATTCGCTGAGAGTCCTGGAATATGATCAGTTTCTTGAGATGCTCTCCGCCTACGCATGTTCTGCGCCTGGCCAATCCCGCCTGCGGTCTTTACGTCCGCAACCCTCGCTCGAGCACGTCGCGGCCGAGCGCAGTCTGTACGCCGAGTGCCTTCTCTTACGCCGCGCCGGTGTCGACTTTCCGCGCGCTGAATTCGAATCGCCCGAAGAAGCGCTCACCAGGGCAACCCCCGCCCGGGCAGTGCTTGACCCCCAAGACTTTATCATTGTAAGGCAAATGCTAAGAGTGGCGGGCGAAGTCCGCCGGGTTTTCACTCCGGAAAAGGAAAGCCTGCGGGAAAAGCCAGCCATGCAGGCGTTAATCGCAAGTCTCGATACCTGTCCGGAACTGTGTCAACGGCTCGACAGCACGTTTGCCGACGAAAAAGGAATGATTCGCGATCAGGCGAGTGAACGCCTGCGCCAGATCCGAACGCGCATGGACGTCGTGGAGAAAAATATCCGGACACGTCTGGAAACGATGCTGAACAGCCCGGACTTGGCAGACGTTTTTCAGGAACACTTTGTCACGACACGCCATGGCCGTTATGTGGTGCCAGTGCGCCGAGAATTGCGGACAGCTTTGAAGGGCATAGTGCACGACCAGTCCAACACGGGCAACACGCTGTTTGTCGAGCCGGAAACAGTTGTGGAACTAGGCAACGAACTGGAATGCTTGCGGCTGGAAGAACGCGCGGAGATTCAGCGAATTCTCAAAGGTCTCACCGCGATTCTCCGGGAACACTTGGGACGTCTCTGGACAAACTTCGAACGTCTTTGCCAGTATGACATGGCTTTTGCCGTCAGCGCCTGGGCTTTGGAATACGAATGTGACTGTCCTGAAGTTGGGGATGCTTTACGACTTGTGGGCGCCCGCCACCCCTTATTGCAACGTCAGTTGAACCGGCAGGGCCGAGGGGCGGCGTTGGTGCCACTTGATCTCGAAGTGCCCCCTGGAAAAAATGTTATCGTTATCACCGGTTCGAACACCGGCGGGAAGACAGTGGCGCTGAAAACCGTCGGTCTCCTAACCTTGATTGCTCAAACCGGGCTGCCGATTCCGGCCAGGTCGGGAAGCATGGTGCGCTTCTTTACCAACGTTCTGGCTGACATTGGTGACGAACAGTCAATCGAACAGAGTCTGAGTACTTTCGGAGCTCATCTGCAAAACATAGTCGGCATTCTTGAACTCGCCCGCACAAACACAGCCTTGGTGCTGCTCGACGAACTTGGCGCCGGAACAGATCCCATCGAGGGCGGCGCTTTGGGCTGTGCGCTCCTCGCCGCATTCAGCGCCACCTCTGGGCTCACTTTGGCCACCACGCATCTCGGTGCTGTGAAGCGTTTCGTCCACGAACATCCAAGAATGGAAAACGCCTCCATGCTTTTCAACGTTGAATCCCTCCAGCCGGAGTATCGTCTTCTGATGGGTCGTGCCGGTGCCAGTTATGCGCTGACCGTGGCCGAACGCTGCGGACTTCCCCGTGAGATCGTAGCCATGGCCCGCAGTTTCGTGAATGCTCCGGATGCCAAACTTGAAAGCATGCTTATAGCCTTGGATCATAAGCAATTGCGACTCGAACGCGAAATGCGCGCTCTGGAACAGGCCCGGTTGGAAGCTGAATATGTCCAGTATCTCGCCAGGCGTGAACACGCCACCATCAGCGAGAAACTGAAGGGGCTCAGCCAGAAACGCCGCCAAATCCTTGAAGCCGCCCAGCGGGAAGCGGCTGCTTTAGTCGCCAATACCCGCCGTGAAATGGAACAGCTTTTGAGCCGGGCAAAACAGGTAACTGACCGCGAAGAGGCACGGAATCTCCGCCGGCAGATCGCCAGCCGCGAGGCGACCATCACCGCGTACGCTGGCGAACCAAAAGACACAGCGCCGGCAGAGGATCAACGGACAGACCTGAAGGTCGGCGATATCGTCTGGGTTGAATCGCTTCAGGACCATGGCACGGTAATCGCACTGAACGCAGACGGTCAACGGGTCAAAATCAAGGTCGGCAATTTGTATTGCGAAGTGAAACGCGAGGCCGTAGGTCCCCGCCGCGGACCACTGCCGCCAGCTGCGCCTGCGCCGGCACCTTTGACCGTTTCAGCCGAACCTCAGCCGGCCGTTTCTCGAGAGTTGAACTTGATTGGCGAACGCGTTTCCGATGCCATGGTAAAACTGGAGCGGTTTCTTGACGCCGCGAGGCTGGCGGGCTTGCCGGAAGTAAGAGTGGTGCACGGTTACGGAACAGGCGCGCTGCGCCGCGCTGTCCATGCTTATCTGGACTCAGCCCCAAATTTGCGTTATCGCTTGGGACAAAGCGACCGGGATCCCGGGGGATCGGGCGTTACAATTATCGAACTCGCGCGCTGAGCGCTTCGGCGCGATGTGGAAACCTGCGCCTTGCAAGAAATAGGTTTGCTCATCTTTTTTCTGACGTATGTCGGGGTGGCCTTCGGTCGGCTTCCGGGACTCGCCCTAGACCGAACGGGTTTTGCCCTCTTGGGTGCGCTTGCTATGGTGGCTTGCGGAGTTGTTACCATGGAAAGCGCCTTGCAAGCTATCCATGCGCCGACGATCCTCCTGCTCTACGCGCTGATGATTCTCTCCGCGCAGTTCCGTTTGGGCGGATTTTACACATGGTCCGCTCTGCAGGTCAGTCGGCTGGCTCGGCATCCCCGCCGGTTTTTGTTGGGTCTCATGCTCACCAGCGCCTTGCTCTCGGCCGTGCTGGCCAACGACATCGTATGTCTCGCCTTCACACCTGTGCTCACAGTGGCGGTTTTACGGGCGGGACTGAATCCGCCGCCTTATCTGATCGGCCTGGCAGTGGCCAGCAATATCGGGTCGGCGGCCACGATCATCGGCAACCCGCAGAACATGTTGATTGGCCAGGTTGGCAGGCTCCATTTCGGTCGTTTCTTTTTGTGGTGTGCCCCGCCCTCGGCGGCTTCTCTTCTGGTGGCGTTCGCATTCATTCTCTGGATGTATCGTGGCCGCCTTCGCTCTCAAGCTAGCCCCAGAACACAACCTCTCGAGGAGTGGGCGCCATTTAACCGTTGGCAGACGACCAAAGGTTTGCTGGCAACGGCCATAATCATAGGGCTTTTCTTTACCAACATCCCCCGGGAAGCATCGGCTTTGGCGGTCGCCGGCTTCTTGCTCTTCAGCCGCCGTATGCATACCCGGGACATCCTCGGCCTCGTTGACTGGCACCTGATAACGCTCTTCTGCGGACTATTCGTGGTCGTGCACGGCATCGAGAGTACAGGACTGCCCGGCCGCGTGTTAGCCACCCTTAAGGCTTCCGGCGTAGACGTTACCAACCCTTACTCGCTTACCGTCGTATCCGCCGTGCTCAGCAACTTGGTGAGCAATGTGCCCGCCACGATGCTCCTGGTAAAGTTCCTGGATCCATCGCGCGAGATCGCCTGGTATGTTCTGGCACTGGCTTCCACGTATGCCGGCAATCTTATTACTATCGGCAGCATCGCCAACCTGATCACTTTCGAACAGGCCCAGCAATACGGCGTAAATATTTCCTTCCGCGAACATGCCCACACGGGCATTCCCGTGACCTTTTTCTCGCTCGTCATCGTCGCCCTTTGGATCAGCCTGCAATTTTGAGCCTACCCGCTCGCTTGCCGCCGATTTTGTAACCGGCTAACCCCGGTACAATCCAAGCTGCGGAACTCGAAGGTGCATACGCATACGCCGCAGCCGCGGACAGAAAGCGGATCGCCTGTTTTGGCCAATCGCAAAATCTGGGTTTATTTTCGAGGCTGGCGCGTGAGGACGGATTCGTCCGACCTTATCTCGACCAACCCCGTCGTCCTTCGCGACCTTCACGGGACACTCAGAGCCAGATGGACTACCCACGCCGCCCCATCCTGACCATTTTCTCGCCACCGCCCTGACCCTTTTTCGGCACCAACCTGACCCTTTTCACCCTTTTCCCACTCATCTCCTACCCCCCGCCACAACCCACTACCTCCAAACCTTTTCCATCCCTCTCAACCCCTCCCAACCCTTTTCACTATTTTTGACCGTACACGCCCGGAAAAGCTGGGTGGGGGTGTGGGGGTAGCACCCCAAAAACCCCACGGTCTAAATCGCACCTGACGGCGAGGCCTTAACTGGACAACAAGGGCTCGCGTATGCTTGAATGGGGACACTATGCTCCGGTTAACGGCACAACTGCTCCGTAAGCAGCCGAAGATCATTCGCAGAATTTTCGTGGCAATAATCGGCGGTACTGTTTTGCTAATTGGAGCCGCTATGCTCGTGCTGCCCGGTCCAGCCATGCTGGTCATTCCAGCAGGGCTTGCTATTCTGAGCCTTGAATTCTCATGGGCTGCGCGCGTGTTGCGCAAAGCCAAATCGCTCGCGAGTAAACCCCTTGAGGCTTTCAAAACCCGCCATCACAGGCACGCCGGGCCGTCTTAAGCTCCGGAGAATCGCACGCCGTGCATCTGGCGCATTCGGGCTCATAGCAAAATCAAGGCTTATTTTCTGAAAAAAGGCGCATTGGAAAACTCGCCAACCGACATCTCCGCCACAGCGCGATTCGATTCTTGTTTTTCGGTGTTGTGGGCGGTATACGTAATACGTTTCCAGGAAAAGAGGAAATCCACATGAAAAAGAAAATCTACCTATGCGGCCCGATCATGGACGAAAGCGCGGGAACGGCTCGCAAGTGGCGAACAATTGCCCATAAGCAACTCGCGCGCGACTTCATAGTTCTGGATCCGATGCGCCGCAATTTCAAAGATCGTGAGGTTGACAGCGCTAATGAAATCGTTGAATTTGACTTGCAGGACGTGCGCGATGCCGACATTCTGCTCGTAAACTACAGCAAACCGTCCATTGGTACTGCTATGGAAGTTTTCTACGCATCGCACGATCTTGGCAAATTCGTGGTCGCCTTCTCGCCCTTTTCATTCAAAGACTGTAGTCCCTGGATGGTGCGTTTTTGCACAAAAATCCTGCCCTCGCTCGAAGAGGCTATAAAATACATAAAAGAACACTTTGTCGCCCTGGATCACCGCTAGTCCTGCATTTTCCAGCGGTCGCCCTTTCCTTCGGGACCCAGCGCTATTGGACCTGGATCTTGCGATTGGCCCGAGCGATGCAGATGCGTGGCCTGGCAACCTACGCAGAGTGTCGTACTGCTGACCTTTTCTCGAACGCAGAATCCGGATCCAACGACAAATACAGATTCCTCCCCCTCCACCACTCCTCTGGCGGAGGTTTTCCGGGCAAGGACCTCAGGGTTCCGGCGCATTCGCCAGCCGACGCCATGCCTGCGCTTTTCCCATGTATGCCGCCGGCGACCGCACGTCTGACGGCCTCTCAGGAAGCTTCACGGCTCGCCGAGCGGGAATTCCTTTTGCTCAGGTTTGGATCCGGTGGTGGGGACTCCGAACAGTTCACGGCAACGCTCCGTGGCCATGCGGCCTTTTGGGGTGCGTTTCAGATACCCCTCCTGAATCAAATAAGGCTCGTAAACTTCTTCGATTGTATCCGGTTCTTCGCCGACCGAAACCGCCAACGAATGGACGCCTACTGGACCGCCCCCGAACTTGAATAGAATTGACTCGAGAATACGTTTATCCATTTCGTCTAGACCCCGTTTGTCTACATCGAGCATGGCCAAGGCCCTGTCGGCGACTTCGGCAGTGATGCGATTATCGGCCCGCACCTGCGCGTAGTCGCGGACTCTTTTTAACAAGTTGTTGGCAATCCGCGCTGTTCCCCGCGCACGCGAAGCAATTTCCCACGCCCCGCCTTCGTCAATCTCCACGTCGAGGATCCGCGCCGAACGTTGCACAATCGCTTGCAGTTCAGCCGGTCCGTAGAAATCGAGCCGGCTCATCAGTCCGAAACGCGATCGCAGCGGTGCCGAAAGCAACCCGCTCCGCGTGGTCGCTCCCACCAAAGTGAACCGCGGAAGTTCCAATCTCACCGAACGCGCATTGGGACCTTGATCAATCACGATGTCGATAACAAAGTCTTCCATCGCCGCGTACAAGTACTCTTCCACCGCCTTCTGAATGCGATGAATCTCGTCAATAAACAAAATATCTCCGCGTTCAAGACTCGTGATAACGCCGGCCAGATCACCCGGCTTGTCAATAATCGGACCGGATGTCGCCTTGATGTTGACGCCCATCGAGTCGGCCAGAATGTAGGCCAAAGTCGTTTTGCCAAGACCGGGCGGTCCACAAAGCAGAACGTGATCAAGAACATCGCCCCGCATCTTCGCGGCTTGAACGGCCAGCTCCAGCCGTTCGCGCACCTTGGTCTGCCCGATGAAATCCTGAAAGGTCTTAGGCCGCAAACTGAGGTCCAGCTCGCGGTCAGGGCAATTGAGAACCTGCGCTATGTGTTGTTTGGCCATTCGGCATCCGGAGTTGGTCTCTCCGCTCACGTCTGTTGGCGCAGTGCCAGCTTAACTATTTCCTCCACGGTGAGTTTGCGCTCGGCCGCCGCCGCTATGACTTCACCCACCGTTTTTTTGGCCTCCTCGTGCTTGTATCCCAGTGCCACCAGGGCAAGCATGGCGTCCCGCACACGCACATCTTGTTCAACCGGGTGCTCCGCCGCTGCCTCCAATGCTTCATCCCTCCCGATCTTGTCACGCAAATCAACCACAATGCGCTCCGCCGTCTTCCGCCCAATGCCGGAAATCGAGCTCAGGCGCTTGACATCCCCAGTGACAATCGCCGCTTTCAGCTCCCGAACTGTCAGACCGCTCAAGGCCCGCAAGGCAAGTTTCGGCCCGATTCCGCTGATCCCCAACAACTGAACAAACATGTGGCGTTCGCCTTCCGTCATGAACCCAAAAATTTGATGGGCATCCTCGCGCAAGTGGTCATATGTAAGCAGCCGACAACGCTGGTGCTTGGGCGGGAGGCGGTCGTACGTGCTCAAAGGAATCTGCACCTCGTAACCGATTCCGTTGACATCCAATATCACCGACGTCGGCTGTTTGTCAGCGATAACCCCTTCAAGAAAAGCGATCATGGTTGCCTCTGCCATAGCGCCAACAGGCTGTCAAAATCGGAACCCCGTTTTGCAATTGGCCCGAGTACGGCAGACACGTCACGCCACACGCACCGTTGTGTGAGCATACTGTCGGGAGCTCGCAACAAAGCAGATGCTGCGCTTCGGACAATTGCCGGCGTTTTGAGAAATGGCCTTGTGGATCCCCCGTCCGTATTCACTTTTCTGCATTCGTCATTCGAACCCGCATCGTCTCTGAATATCATAGTCAACAGCATGTTATAAAAACACGCCATTTCTCAAACGCAAAATGTGGAGGCTAAATTGAACGCGGAGTTAGCCACTGGTATTTGGTGTTATTATGCAGGTGGCAAATCGCAATGGCAAGCGCGTCACTTGCGTCCAGGGGCGGCGCCTCGGCCAATCCCAGCAGACGGGTCACCATGCGGCGAACTTGCTCTTTGTCAGCCCCGCCCGTGCCCACCACAGCCTGTTTTACCCGCCGTGGTTCGTATTCGAAAATGGGCAATCCTCGCTCGGCGCAGGCTGCAATAACAGCCCCGCGGGCCTCCCCCAAGATCACCGCCGTCTTTACGTTCCTGCAATAAAATATACCCTCAATAGCAACCGCCTCCGGCGAAGTACGCTCAATTATCTCCATCGCTGCACGGGTAATCCGGCGTAGACACTCGGAAAGCGGCGCCTTGTCAGGCGCCCGAAGCACAGTGTGTTCGATCGCGAACAGACGCGTTCCCCGTGACTCCACAACCCCCATTCCAGTGGAGCGCAATGCAGTGTCAATACCCAGTACACGCATTTGAAAACCAATTCAGGCTGTTCGCCCCCAATTGCTGCTTACATCCTCGTCGCATTTCTCGGCTGGTCTGAGGAATGAAATTGCCTTGGTCTTAATCCCGGATTTTTAGATTGACCGGGAGCGGCCGATGCGCGGCGCGGACACACCGCTGCATCTGCATACTGCCAGTGAAGCAAGTTTCGGAACCATTCCCAGATCAGCTTTCCCGATTGTACTAATGTTCTTCCCGAATGAAGCGAGAGGAAGGATTGGTCTCCGGCCAATCCCGCCGCGGTTTGAGAAAGGGCTGCGGTGACAACCTCTATGGCCCCGAAAACACAACGCCGCCGGGAGAAGATGCCAGCGGTGGGCAACTGCTTCGCATTTCAACTTCTTCGCGCGCAGCGCGCCACAATTACCAGCCAATTCTCAAACGCAACATCTGGCCTGAAACGTCGCTTTGACTCCTCTGCCACGTCATCAACCGGCAACTGCTAACGTCCAGCCACGCGAAAAACACTTGGTGTCATTCTCCCGCTTTTAGTTCCTTGAGGATTTCGTCGGGGATATCCATGTTGGTGTACACGTTCTGAACGTCGTCGTGGTCCTCAAGCTCAGCCACAAACTTGAGAAGAGCGGCAGCTGTGGCTTTGTCTTTGACAGGAACATAGATCTGCGGTACCATGGAAACCTCTCCACCGAGCGTAGGAATACCCGCCTTTTCCAGCGCCTCCATCACGTTGGCAAAAGCCGAAGGGTCCGTCAAAATCTCAAATTGTCCATTATCACGTTTCAAGTCTTCGGCGCCGGCCTCCAAGACCAGCGCCAACAAGCGGTCTTCATCCACAGCCGATGCGTCAACAAATATCTGTCCTTTTCGTTCAAATCCGCGCGTTACCGAACCGACCGCCGCCAGGTTCGAACCGTACTTGCTGAAAATATGCCGCACCTCGGAAGCCGTGCGGTTACGATTGTCCGTCAAGGCCATGACTATGACGGCGACGCCGCCGGCGGCATATCCCTCGTACATAACCTCCTCATACGCCTCGCCGCCCAGCTCGCCCGCGCCCTTCTTGATAGCCCGCTCTATATTCTCGGAAGGCATATTCACACTCTTGGCTTTTTGTATGAGGTTACGGAGGGCCGGGTTGGCGCTCGGGTCACTGCCGCCCTTTCGGGCAACAACCGACAGTTCCCTGCTCAATTTGCTGAAAATCTTGCCCCTTTTGGCGTCCTGAGCCCCCTTTTTATGCTGAATGGTCTTCCATTTACTGTGTCCGCTCATGTTTTAACTCCTCGGTGCTTTTCGCAGCCATTCTCCGCTACCAGTGTTGCGGCCTTTCGCGAATCTGGACGACTCGGACCCATCTTGAAGCCCAACAGGTCGTCCGGAACCGCTATCCCCTGTTCTTGAACCCAACCGTGCACGAATCCCAGCTCCTCGACCGTTCTGCAAACCGCGTCATATTCCTCCACGGTAATGCCGCGGTCCCACGGCGACCCGACTTGCGCGGCACGATACGCAGGCACATACTGCGCCATCACGCTGACCGCCACTTCCGTGCCCACCGTCTCAGCCAGCCACTGAAGGTTTTCTATGGCCTCCTCGGCGCGACCGGGAAGAATCAAGAGCCGGCATATTGTGCCCTTGACAGCCAGGCCATGTTCGTCAAGCCGCAGCGGACCTGCCAGCCGCCACATCGCCAGAAAAGACTCGCGTGCCGCCGCTACATACCCTGCGAATCCCGACCCCGTCCGTGCCGATTCCTCCCGCGCGTAACGCAGGTCAGTCAAAAAGACGTCCACAAAGTCCGCTTCTTCTGCCAGCGTCTCAGGCCGTTCAAAGCCGCTAGTATTATAAACCACCGGCAAAAAAGCGCCAGCCTCATTTGCCATCCTCAAGGCAATCCGAATATGACGCAGCCAGGGCGTGGGGCTGACCAAATTCCAGTTGTGACAGCCCTGCTTCCAAAGTTCCCAGAACATCCCGGCCAGATCGCCCACGCTGCATTCCCGAGCAGCCCCTTCTTGACTCCAGGGATAGTTCTGGCAATACAGGCAGCGCAGCGTGCAGCGCCCAAAAAAAACAGTGCCTGATCCTCTAGTTCCGGAAATCGGCGGTTCTTCTCCCCGATGGGGGCCGTAACGATAAACCTCCACGTTGGCACCCGCCCGGCAATAGCCCCGCTCGCCAGCCGAACGATCTACGCCACACCTCCGCGGGCACAGCTCGCACTTCCGCACTGCGACGGATGCAATCTCCGCAAACTTCGGTGATTCGGCATTGAACACAGCGAAAATGTCCACGCGCCGGTATCGGCATGAGCCGCTCAGAAAAGTGCCGCCCGCCCCGTTTGCCGCTCCTCCATGGTCACCCAACAGCCTCCGCCGAACCTACTCCTCCTCTTGTTCCTTCCGTTCTTTGGCGGTGGCAATCACCTTCTGGGCTATGTTAGTCGGCACAATTTCGTAACGGCTGAACTCCATTTCAAAACTCCCTTGGCCGGCTGTCATGCTGCGCAACTCCGCCGCATAGCGAAACAGTTCGGCTTGCGGTACCTCAGCCGTCACCACTTGCAATCCAGCCTCAGAGCCGATGCCGAGTATTCTGCCACGTTTATGATTAAGGTCGCCCGTGATGTCCCCCAGATACTGATCCGGTATGTATACCTTGACCGTCATTATCGGCTCGAGCAGCACCGGCTTGGCCTTGACCATTGCGTCCTTGAAAGCACCACGCGCGGCAATTTTAAAGGCAATTTCCGAGGAATCCACTTCGTGGTAACTACCGTCGTATACCACCACTTTCACGTCCGTCACCGGATAGCCGGCCACCGTTCCCGACTGCATGGCTTCCAGCACACCCTTCTGCACCGCCGGCATGAAGTTCCCCGGGATAACACCTCCAACAATCGCATCCTCGAACCACTCGGGATCATCCGGCCGCTTCGGCATCAGCCGGAGATAAACCTCGCCGTATTGCCCGCGCCCCCCAGACTGCTTCTTGTGTTTGTAGTGTCCCTCCGCCATGGCCGTCACCGTCTCGCGGTAAGGCACCTTCGGCGTGCTCAACACCACCTCAACGTTGCTGCGGCTCTTCATCAACCCCACCGCGACGTCAATGTGCACATCGCCAAGCCCCTGTAACACCAACTCTTTCGTTTCCCGATTCCGCTCAAGCTGCAGCGTGGGATCTTCTTCGCACACGCGGGCCAGAGCGGTCCCGATTTTGTCATCGTCAGCCTGGGTCTTGCCGGCCACAGCCTGAAACATCACGGGTTTGGGGAAAACAATGCGATCCAGCAAAACTTTGTGACCAACTGCGCACAGCGTGTCGCTTACCCCCGTGGCCTTGAGCTTGGGAATAGCCACAATCTCGCCCGCCATGGCCTGTTCAATATTCTCCTGCTTGCGACCGTTCATGACCAGCAAAGCGCCCACCCGTTCCTTCTGGCCCTTGGAGGCGTTCATGATCTCCGAGTCAGCCGTCAAAGTCCCCCCCAGAACCCGCACAAAGGTCACCTGCCCGACATAAGGATCATTCACGGTCCGCCAGACAAATCCGACAAACGGATCTTGCGGGCTGCACCCTATCGGATTGCCATCCATGTCCCTTGCAGGCTTCGCTTCCGGCGATGGAAAGAAGCGTCTAATCCCCTCCAGAACCTCCGTAATCCCCACCCCTTTGATTGCCATGCAGGCAAAAACTGGGATCAAGGTCCCGGCCATAACCGCCCGACAAAGCCCCGCGTCCAGTTCGGCGCTCGTCAATTCCTCGCCCCCCAGGAACTTTTCAATCAGCGTGTCATCCGTCTCGGCCGCAAGTTCCATAAGCTTGCCTCGCGTTTCCTCAACGGCTGCCTGTATCTCCGCCGGCGCATCCCCCGCTTCCAGTACATTGACGACGCCGCTTCTATCCGGCAACGGCATGACCACCGGCACACAGCCCGCTCCAAAGTTCGCTTGAATCGCGCTCAACACCTTCCCGAAATCGGCGTTTTCGCGATCGAGGCCCGTGACCACTATCCCCCGCGCTAATTTTCGCGCCTCACACTGATTCCAAGCACGGCGGGTTCCCACCTGAACTCCCGCGGCCGCATCCACGGTGATCAGGCCGGTCTCGACAGCATGGCTGGCCGCAATCACCTGACCGAAAAAATCCGTATAACCCGGCGTATCAACAAACACCAATCCGAAACTTCGGCCTGTCTTACTCTTGTAAACTCCCGTGAAGGGCTTGGCAAAAATGGTAATTTTCCGAGCCTTCTCTTCATCCAGGTAGTCCGCCATGCTCGTGCCGGCCGCCACGCTGCCTTGCCGGTCATTGATCCCCAATTTGAACAGAATCGCGTCCGTCAGCGTGGTCTTCCCGCTGCCCGTGTGGCCCATGAACGCCAGATTCCGCACATCCGCTACCGGAATATTTTTCATAAATTCCCCCGAATCTCTGCCCCGTCCTTTGTTCTCCGGGGCAACATGAAAGCGCCGCATTATGCCAAATCGTTCCACCCCTGGCAAATGCTTCTTTGGTTTTCATGGCCCAAGAAGAGACATGGTATCCCTCTGGTGCGGTTGCAAGTGTATGGAAGGGATGGGAGTCCCAAGATGGTTACGACCAATGATCGCATCTCTTTCTTTGGTTTTGACCCGCCCCGAAGCTGTCGGTTACTTTGTCGCGACTCGATGATACCACTAGAGACAAAACCGCATGTGCGCGCATTGTGCCTTCTGTCAGGGGGGCTCGACAGTCAACTGGCGGTTTGCCTCATCCGGGACCAGGGCATCCCTACGCAGGGAATCGTCTTCGCCAGCCCCTTCTTTAGCCCGGAGAGATCCCAGGCCGCCGCCCGACAATTAGGCATTCCCCTGCATATCGTGGAGTTCACCAACGACATCGTTGCTTTGCTGGAGAAACCAAAGCACGGCTTCGGCGCCGGCATGAATCCATGCATAGATTGCCACGCTAGAATGTTGCAGCGCGCCGGCGAAATGCTGGCTGACCTCGCGTGTCACTTCATCGTCACGGGTGAAGTTCTCAACCAACGGCCCATGTCGCAAACCAGCGCGGCCCTGGCGCTGGTTGCCCGAGAAAGTGGTTATCCAGACCTGATTCTCCGCCCACTCAGTGCTCGCCTCCTCCCCGAAACCCTCCCTGAACGGTCAGGATGGGTCGATCGTAATCGCCTTCTCGATTTGCACGGCCGCAGCCGCCGCGCGCAACTGGAATTGTGCCGGCGTTACGGACTGAGAGAATATCCGTCACCCGCCGGCGGCTGTTTGCTTACAGATCCCGGTTTCTGCCGTCGCCTGAAGGATCTTCAGGAGCATGAAGGCATTACCAGTCAGCGGTCACTTTACCTGTTGCGTGTTGGCCGCCATTTTCGCTTGGGGCCACAGACCAAGTTTATTGTCGGTCGCAATCAGCAGGACAACGAAACGCTCGAAGCACAGATGGAACCTTACGATCTCCTGCTGAGGGTAGAAAATGTGCCCGGGCCCGTGGGCCTCTTGTCCGGCAATGCTTCTGAAGAACAACTCAGGCTGGCGGCACAAATCTGCGCGCGTTACAGCGACGCGCCGCCGGACAAGCCGGCCGTTGTGAAAGTGCGGTCAGCAAAAGGTATCCAATGGATGGCCGCTTCTCGTGTGCCTGAGGAAATTCTGCAGCGCCTCCGTATCTAAGCGCATATCTTACGATCAGCCCGCCCCACGCCCGAGATGACAGACCCAACGCGCGTCGGCCGCCCTCAGACCAACCGCAGATTTTGCGTTTGGGAATTGGCAGGTATTTGTATCGTGCTGCGCGCAAACAAGTTGAAATGCAATGCGGTTGCCCATCTTTTGCACCAAAATGTGGAAGCCACATCTGAAGAGAAAAGCAGCCAATCCTCAAACCCTTCGGGATTGTCGAAAACAGGCAATCTGCTGCGTTGCGGGAGGTTCGTAGTATGCGCATACACCTGCACCTCCCGCGCCTTGCATCTGGCCTGTTTTGGCCAATCGCAAAATCTGGGCCAACCACAAAATTCGGGCTAACCGCGCAGCAGCCGCAGCATGAACCAAATCAGACCCGCGAAAATCAGTCCCCCCAGTGCCAACCACAAGCTCGCCAAGAAACTGTGCCGCTCACGCCGTATACTGAAGCGTGGCGGTACCGTGCGTCCCACCCCAACCCCGGGCTGCGCAAGACCCGCCCCCGGTTTCGCCTCCTGACCGGTCGAAACAGAAGCTTCATCTCCAAAGAGAATTCGCGCCGAACCAACCGTGATCGTATCGCCTGGATTTAGAAACGCGTTCTCAACCTGCAAGCCGTTGACGAAGGTTCCGTTCGTCGAACCCAGGTCCTCAAGCTTGTACTGACCCTGCTCCCACACGATTCGACAATGTCGCCCTGAAACCGTGGGATCGTTCACCACCACGTCGTTCTCCGCTGTTCGACCAATGGAGATCGGCGCCTGCGCGAGCGACACCCGTTTCAGGTTGGCCGGCCCGAACTGCACTTCAAGATAAGCCACCCGCCACCTCCTTCCGCGTGCCCCCCGCCGCGCTCAGTGACGCATCCCGCCACCGCAAGACTACTCATCGACTGTCGCCTTGTCACGGTCAGCTTTGCTCAGACCAAGTCATGATGCCCGCGTGAAAAGTACAGACAGCGCGGCCGATCAGACGCCAACCTCCAAAAGGGGTATTGCGAGATTTCGACAGGAAGGTCTGCGGTTGAACAATCCATTCATTCTCGAGATCAAGCACACAAAAGTCAGCCAGCGCCCCTGGGCGCAGACTCGGCAACTCGTGTCCCAGAATCTCGGCCGGCCCCGTAGTCCAGCGCCGCAGCCACTCCATCAATGACATGCGGCCTGCTCGAACCAGCAAGGTATACGTGACTCCCACCGCGGTTTCCAGCCCCACCACTCCTGGCGGAGCCGCCAGAAAGCCGCGGGCTTTCTCAGCGGCCCGGTGCGGCGCATGGTCGGAGGCCAAGGCCGACACCGTGCCCTCGGCCACGGCCTCCAACAGCGCAGCGCGATCCTTCTCGGTGCGTAAAGGCGGCAGCATTTTGAAATTCGCATCCGTGGGCACAACCATCTCGTCCGTAAGCGCTAAATGATGCGGGGTGACTTCAGCCGACACGCGCAGACCGGCCGCGCGTGCCTGCCGGACAAGCGCTACGGACTCAGCACAAGAAACATGTTGAATGTGCACACGACACCCGGTCTTTTCACAGAGTTCGATATCGCGTTTCACCATGCACACTTCCGCCTCCGCAGGAATGCCCGGCAGTTTCAAGGCGGCCGAGCGGGCGCCAGCGTGCATCACTCCGCGCGCAGCAGCAACCGGATCGAGCGCGTGGTCAAGAATGGGCACACCCAAATCCCTGGCGATTTCCATCGCCCGATGTAGGAGTGCAGTATCCCCCGGCGTGGTGCCGTCGTCGGTGAAGGCCACTGCGCCGGCACTGGCCAGCGCCGCCAGGTCCGCCAACTCTTTGCCCGAACGACCCCGAGTAATACAGCCCGCCGGAAGGGCACGGACATGCCTGCAGGCCGCAGCTCTCGCGGCGATCGCGCCAATCCGTTCGGGGGTATCCGCCGGCGGTTGGGTGTTGGGCATGAGGACAACCGTCGCGAATCCGCCGCGCGCCGCCGCGCGCGCCCCCGAAGCCACCGTTTCCGCTTCTTCATCGCCGGGCTCGCGAAAATGAACGTGCAGATCAATCAATCCCGGAACTACCACCCGACCACGGGCATCCACTTCCCGCACCGGCAAGCCGGCCAGCTCCTGGCGCGGAACAATACGGTCATTCAGAACGGCGATGTCGGATGTTTCTTCAGTGCCCGTGACCGGATCTACAATTCGTCCGCCTCGAATTAGCCAGCCCACTTGCACTGCCGTAATCCCAAATCTGCGACTGGTCCCAGTGATGTTCATCCAACTTTCATTCCGCCGGAGTCAATCTGCACGTTGCTCCGATCCTCAAGTCGCTCCAGCCGGCCATCGCGGATCCACGCGATCCGGTCCGAAACGTCAAGCATCTTGACATCATGCGTGGCGCTGATTACGGTGACGGCTTCTTCGATCTGCAGGCTCTTAAGAAGCGCAATGATTTCGGCGCCGGTTTGCTTGTCAAGATTCCCTGTCGGCTCGTCTGCCAGGATCACTGCCGGGCAATTCGCCAGCGCGCGGGCCACGGCGACCCGTTGCCGCTGACCGCCGCTCAGTTGATCCGGCAAATGATGTTTGCGATGGCCGAGCCCCACGCGTTCCAACACCTCGACCGCCCGCGCATTTGCCGCCGCAGGGGTTTCGCCCCGCAAGATCAACGGCAGAGCCACATTTTCGAGCGCCGTCATCACTGCCACAAGATTGAACGTCTGAAAAATGTAGCCGATCTGATTGCAGCGAATCCAGGCTTGTTGCTCCTCGGGCAGCGAAAACAGATCCGTCCCCATAAACTCCACGCGTCCCGAAGTGGGCACGTCGAGGGCGCCCAGCATGTTGAAAAAAGTCGACTTGCCCGATCCGGACGGTCCCATGATGGAGAGGTACTCGCCCTGATAAACGTCCAGCGATATGCCGTTGAGCGCCCAAACCGTGTCCTTCCCAAGCGTGTATCGCCGGGTTACCTCCATGGCGCGGATTATGACTGTGCTGTTTTTCAATGGACTTCCTCAACGGCAATTTCGAGCTCGGCAGCAGCCGAAACACGACTCAGCCGCCCGTCGTCAATCCAGGCAATGCGATCGGAAGCTTTCAGCATCTTGAGATCGTGCGTGGCAGAGATGATGGTCACGCCCATCTCGTCACGCAACCGCGAAAACAACGCGATAATTTCTTCCCCCGTCCTCAAATCCAGATTGGCGGTGGGTTCATCGGCCAGTAGAATGTCCGGATTGTTGGCGAGAGCCCGCGCGACTGCAACTCGCTGCTGTTGCCCCCCCGACATCTCGGCCGGTTTGTGCAAAGCACGGTCAGCTAACCCCACCAGTTCCAAAATCTGCATCGCGCGTTCACGCGCCTCCTCGCCGCTTCTGCCGGCAAAGGCCATCGGCAACATGACGTTTTCGATGCAAGACATAACCTGAATCAGATTGAACGTCTGGAACACGTAGCCCACCTTGCGACACCGCAGCCATGCCAGCTCGTAAGGATCCAATTGGGCAATGTCAACCTGGTCAATGTACACCTTACCGGAAGTCGGTTTGTCGAGTCCCCCGATCATGTTAAAAAATGTCGTTTTGCCGGATCCGGACGGTCCCATGATGGAAAGATACTCTCCCCGTCGAATGTCCAGGCTGATGCCGCGCAGAGCATGCGTCTCAACGTCGCCCATGCGGTAAACCTTGCGCACATCCACAGCGCGTATGACAAACTCGCTGCGCGTGTCACCCGCGCCCGCAGCGCCAATGAAAGCGGTGATCAACGCGTCCGGAGAGACGCCCGCGTGCGGTGAACCGCTTGCGGCACGACAGCCGCCAGAACCACCCGCTACTGCCTCTGCGCCGCTTCGGAGGAGCTGTCCAGGATTAGCCGTCTTGTCAAGCATTGATGTTGTCCCGTCTTCCTCTTATTCTTTCAAACCGTACTTCTCAGCGCGGCAGCCGGCACCATGCGCGCAGCGACGCGCGCGGGATAGAGAGCCGCCACAATTGCCAGCACCGTGCCGATCAATATTCCCAACATGCTCGCCAGCAGAAGGCCGCCCCGCTCCACGGCACCGAACACAAGACCGACCCCGTAAGCGCTCGCGTAGGCCATCAGAGTCAGCAGCGTGCCGGTTAACACGCCGACCACGGATCCCGCCAGACCGATCAGAGCGCTTTCGATAAGAAAAAGGCGCCGGATAAACACCGACAGGGCTCCCAGACATTTCATGGTGCCGATTTCGCGAAAACGCTCGGTCACCGACATCAGCAGCGCATTGGCCACCCCAATCACGGTGACGGCCAGGGAAATCGCGATAATCCAGACCAGACGGTAGCGTTCCTGCACCGCCCGTTGCGTCTCCCGAAGTCGCCGGTCCTCGGATTGCGGGCCAAAAAATACTTCACGCCGCACCGTCGGCCCGTACTGAACTTCCCTGTCCGGCCGGGAATCAATGACGAGCGGCGTGAGCATGTCTCCGGTCAGCGTGGCCAGAGGCACAGGGCAGGACGAGGCGTCGCCAAGCAGCAGGACGGCAGCCGCGTCGCGGGCAAGCTCTGGAGCAGAGACCGAATCAAAGCCAGTAATTCCAGCCCCCATGACCCGCAAAGCCGCAGGGCGCAGGGATCGGATCCGCTCAAGGAAGGCTGTCTCCTCCGGAGACAGCGCGCCGCACACAAACACGGTTAAAACCTTGTTTTCAACCGTGCCAATCTGGCCGCGGAGCACGTTCACCATGCTGTCAACCTGGCGGCGCAACTCCCGCTCGCGCCCAACCGCCCGGTCCACAAATTGCGCAGTGACTGTGCTCATAAGAAAAGCCGTGCCGAGGGCCACGCCCGACAGTGTCACCAACGAACGCCCCAGACGAATTCGAATCCCCTGTACGGCGATATGAAAAGCCCGGCGAAAAGGCGGCAAGGGCTGAACGCCAATGGTTCGTGGCTTTCCCCGTGCCACCGCGTTCTGCGCGGCAGCCTGGCCGACAGCCTGGGCAGCGATCCTGTTCTGCCCGGGCTCTTGCTTATCCTTTTCAATCCGCATTGGCCAATGCTCTCCGATCCCCAGTTCGGTCAAAATGGCGCAGCCGAAACGGCGTTCACTATGAGATTGAAAGCTACGCCTATCAGCGCAATCAACCCCGCGCCGGTGCCGTAGCCCGCCACGATCACCGGCATGACCTGCAAGATCTTCTTCTGGCCAAACTTGCGCTGCAAGCAGAAGCGGCCGACAAAAGCGCCGATAACCAGCGGCAGAAAACCGTGAGGCATCTGGCCCACCCCCTGCACAAAGCCGTAAATGGTCATGACCGGCAAACTCAAGGCCGAAAGCACCACAAAGGCCACCAGCGAGAAAGCAAAAGCTCCGGCGATCACTGGTAGATGCAGCGCCTGATAGAAAAGAGGAGTGGCACCATGGCTTTCCAAAGTGGCGGAGTACAGCAATACCGTGTTCTTGGCCTGCAAATCCCACATTTTCTGAGCATATGGGTACATTTCCGAAGGGATGGCTCCGCTGCGCCAGATGAAAGCCCAAAAGATAAAACTCAGGATGAAGCTGAGCGGGACAATGAGACAGTCGGCTTTCATGTAGGACCAAAACGTCGTACCCGTCAGTTCCTGGGCGCGGAAATCCTGGGCGCGGGCTCCGTAGTTCTCAATCGGCACAGGCGCCAGCCATATGTCCACGCCTTTGTACCCCGAAAGGATAAATGCAATTTCGCGCACATAAGGAATTTCCAAATGTTGTCCGACAATTCCAATCAACCGGGCATTGATGTATGAAATTACGGGCGTATAGACAAAGGTGAAGAACGCGAGGAACACCACGGGGAATCCGGGCACCAGTCGGTGACAGAGCCAGACCACGGCGGTCGCACACACGAAATAAATAGCCAACGCCAGCCACGGCGAATAATCGCCCCGTCCCGGCGGCGTCGCCCAAAGCGAGCCGCAGCGCGCTGCGGGGGTGGCCGAAGCACGCTGCGCCTGCCGCAACTGGCGCACTTTCGCCAGCAGATCCCGACCGGTCTGATAAAGGGAAATGACCGCTAAAGCCGCGGTCGCCCCGATCGTGAAGCTCATCCAGAAGTCGATTGAGTTGCTGAACGTTGTGGAAACTGTGTCCATGCCGGGCTGCCAGCGTTGCAGGACTCCCAACTTGTGCAAAATTGGATTAAGCCCGAGCGTCAATGCAATGGCTCCGCCGGAACCCACCACGGCCCAGAATGGCACGACCATCCCCACCAACACCAAACCCAGATCGAGCACAATGCCCGTCGGCGTAGCCGGCAGCAGGCCTTCCGTCAGACGGGTTGCATCGTACCAAGGTAACGGAATGACCTGAATAGGCTTGTTAAGAACCGCTCCCGTCACCAGCGGAATTCCGATTTGAATGGCTGCAAACACCATGCCTATGATCGCCCCCAGCGAGAACATGCGCCACTTCCACGTAGTTTTACGCTCGCCCGACTCCGCCAGCGCCATGGACCCTTGGGCCTGAACGCTGGCCATGGGAAACGGCAGCCGCTCGAGGTCCGAGGTGATCCTGAAGAAAAAGTACCCCAGCGTGTAGTTCTTGATGCGCCCGATGACGTGCATGAACAGAACCAGCAGAATCGGCGTCAACCAGGCGCGGTGCCATAACGCTCGCTCGGTGATAGCTTCGCTGGACGGCTGGGGCGCATACCACGCCGGAAACTTGCCGAGCAAACCGATATCCCGCACAGCTTCGCTTTGGATAAAGTACTGACGCCAGACAAGCTGTGCCATTGGCCCCCCCCCCGCCATGGCC
>Ga0209101_1000235_pt1 | contig 47344 bp, 42 predicted proteins | sample ConPoolayeCmetaG_FD_185481 | JGI IMG/M metagenome (GOLD analysis project Ga0209101, IMG submission 185481) | Hot spring microbial mat communities from California, USA to study Microbial Dark Matter (Phase II) - Cone Pool mat layer C metaG... ... | reverse complement strand
GATGGATCGAAGGCGAAGGCTGGCTTTCCTCGCTGAGCCGGCTGCGCGACGACATCGTGGAAGGGGACCATCGGGCGCTCTACCTGGCCTGGCTGCGCGCCGCCGAACTTCAGGATGCCGACGATGATGAACTTGAGCCGCCCGTCCCGCCCGGCCTGACAGGAGCAGACGGCCGTCTGTCCCTACCCCCATCCCTGGCGAGTTTCATCAAGTTCCTCGACCTGGACGAGTACCTTATCCAGGCCGCAGCCGAGGCCAGCCCGCCGCGACAGCCGACGCAGGCCCTCCCGCCCGAAGAGGCCATTGCCCGCCTGGCGCCGGCCGAACGGGATGCCTTCCTGGTGCGGCTGGCGCGTGGCGAGCCGCACCTTTCGCTGGCGCTCAACCGCCGTCTGCAAGAGCTGGCCGGCCTGTCGGGTCCGGCTGCCGCTACGCCCCAGCGCACGTGGGGCCAATTGCGGGCGGCCGCCGACCGGTTGCGCCGCGAGGCCGAGCGCCGCGCAGCCGAGGCCGCCGAGGCCAGACGCATCGCCGACTTGCAGGCCTTTGCACCGCATGAAGCAGAGGCCTGGCGTGAGGTTGTGGCGCTCATCGAGGAAAAAAATTCTGCCTCTTACGACAAAGCGGTCGCGCTGCTCTGTAAGCTGCGCGACCTGGCCGAATACCAGTGCCGCACGGCTGATTTCCAGGCACGAATGGCGGAACTGCGGGCATGCTACTCCAACCGGCCGGCATTACAACAGCGCTTAAAGCGGGTCAGACTCGGCAGCTGAACTCCGGGCTTGTGGTAACGCCAGCCGCGCCGGATGAGGAGAATGAGAGCACCTGCTGTACCGTTGATATCTTACGCCAGCATTACCCGTGGATGTGGAATCTCGGCCTGGATGAGCAATCCACCGCCGGGTTGATTTTGAAATTTCAGCCGTCCCCCTAGCAGAGCCACCCGCTCGCTGATACTCAACAGACCGTAATGTCCTTCGGCCGGCAGGGTTGAGAGGTCAAACTGGTCTGGCAACCCCCTGCCATCATCGGCGATAGAGACCATCAGTGTGCGCGGCGAGGTGTGTTTCAGGCAAACTTCGACGTTGCTGGCACCGGCGTGTTTACGTACATTGTGCAGCCCCTCCTGCACAATGCGGAAGACAGACAATTCGATGGTCTCAGGAAGGCGTCCCAGGTTCGGGTCCAGGTCAAGCGTGACCGAGATGCCGGTGCGTGCGGCCCAATCGCGGGTGTAGGACTGGATCGCTGCGCCCAGGCCCAGGCTATCAATGGTCGGTGGGCGCAGGTTGCCGCAGATGTGGCGCAGATCATCCACCAGACTGCGAATACTGCTGCGAATCTCCGTCAACTTGTTCCTCAGCGCCGGCGCCAGGCTCTCGTCCCCCTCGATCCCCTCTAACTGGTAATTGACCCCCAGCAGGTCCTGAATGATCTGGTCATGGATTTCGCGGGCCAGGTACTTGCGCTCCTGCTCCAGCTCGGTGAGCAGCCGACGCTGGGCGTCCTGGAGGGCCACGTTGGCGCTGTCGAGGGCATTGATCTGCTCCGCAAGCTGGTCAATAAGCTGCCGGTTGATAGTATCTTGAGCTGCAAGATTGCGCTCGAGCAGAGCCTGGCTGTAACGCAGCTTCTCGGCCTGCTCACGGGCCCGGTAGTAGCTCTCCAGCGCCCAGATAATCGGGGTGAGCTGGCGGCGGTCTGCGGTCCCCACCATCGCCGCCACAATCTCCTCGCGGCTGGCATCGTCGGTATGAAACTCGGCCACACACTGGCCATAACGCAACACGATAATGCGGTCGGTCACAGCCATCAGATGGTCGAGGTTATTGCTGCTGAACAGCACGGCAATCCCCTGCTGTTGCCAGCTCTGGATCAGCGAGAGAAGTTTCTGCTGGTACGGATAACTCAACAGCAGAGAAGGATCGTCAATGATGACCAGCCGGGGGGAGCGGGTCATGACGCGGGCGATGGCGATCATCTGGCGCTGCTCGCTTGAGAGGTTGGCCACCCTTTCGCGCAGCGTCGCAAAGGGCACATCGAGCCCGGCCAGTATCCTGGCAGCCTCGCGGTCCATCCGCCGCCGCTGGGGAATCCTGAGCCAGCGCCATCCCAGCGGCCAGCAAATCTCACTCCCCAGGAAAATGTTGCTGGTGATGTCCAGATGCTCGGCCAGGTCCGGCGTCTGGTAGATCACTTCGATGCCGAACTGGCGGGCCCGGAACGGCCACCGTAGCTGCCGACCGGCAAAGTAAAGATGCCCCTCGCTGGGAGGATAGAGGCCCGCCAGCAGCGTCACCAGCGTGGACTTGCCGGAGCCACTCTGGCCTGCCAGGCCGACCACCTCACCAGGACGTACCTCCAGACTCACCCGTCGTATCACGGGCAGGGTTCCAAAGTTTTTGGAAACCCGGACTGCTTTGAGCAACGCTTCCATATTCCTCACCTTACAGGGGTTAAGCAGTACCCTGAACGTGACTGGCACTTCGGTAACGGTCGCCGGGAGCCCGCACAGGGGGTTCGCATCCCAGGAAGTGCCAGTCACGTGAACTGCGTAAGTCCTATCACCTTAGAGCCTATCCGAAAAACCGTACAAGCGGCATCCCTATGCCGCTTATACCGACGCATAGGGATGCGTCGGTTACGTTTTTCGGATAGGCACTTAAGGTAAGCGAACGCTACTATACTGGGAACGGGTAAGAATTGGACATTTTAACTTAACTATTCAGCCTGCCCGTGCTGTGCCGGGCGGACCACAGTCCGCCCGGACCAGACTCTGCTGACACTGGCTACACTGAGACGCCCTCAAGTGGCTCAGGTGCCATCTGCTCCGCCGGACTGTGGTCCGGCGGGCGCAGGCTGAATAAATACCATTTAACCACGTGCTACCACGCTCAGGAAAAGTCCAAAATTCACCCGTGCGCAGTATATGAGCCTATCCTATACCGACGCATCCCTATGCGTCGGTTACGTTTGGATCACTGCGTCAACCCACGTCCGGCAGCTCAGGGGGTCGGAAAAGGAACCCCAATATCCTCTCCGATGGCTCTGAGGTCCGCGGCAACCTTGGGACTCAGGGGAATGCCCTCGCGGGAGCGGCGTTCTGTCTCCTCGTACTCCTTTTCACCGTGGATGTAGATACGGCTCTGGCCCTCTGCCTTAGGCGCGTTCTTGAGCCGCCGCTGAAGTTCATCCATCGCCGCTTTGAATTCCTCCACAGGCCGGAATCCATCCACCCGCCATGCGCCGAAGAAATGGCCCAGGTCGGCGGGGAGTGGCGTGCCGTCCGCCGCCCTGGGGTAGACCAGATCGGCATAAGCCGCGCCGGACAGCACGGCGCAGAATATGTCCACCCATAGCGCCAGCCCATACCCCTTGTGACCGCTCATCAGCTCCCCGGCTCCACCAAGGGGCAACAGTCCGCCGCCGGCACGCCGCTTGAGGTTCTCCAGAACTCTGCCTGCGTCGTCGGTGGGCAGACCGTGCTCATCGGTAGCCCATCCCAGGGGCATAGGATGCCCCAGGCGATGGTATACCTCCAGTTTACCGCGTGGTACAGTACTGGTGGCCATGTCGAGCACAAAAGGCCGTTCCTGCCCGGCCGGGGCGGCAATAGCGATAGGATTTGTGCCGAGCATGGCGTTACGCCCAAAGGTGGGCACCACCAGCACGTCGGCATTGGTCATCGAGAAGCCAATATAATCGTGTTCAAGTGCCATCATGGCATAATAGCCTGCTATGCCATAGTGATTGGAGTTGCGCACGGCGACGAAACCAGACCCGTATTGGCCTGCCTTCTGGATGGCCAGTGTCATCGCCCGGCGGGAGACCGGCTGGCCCAGGCCGCCCCCCGCGTCTATCAGGGCCGTGGTTGGCGTCTCCCGCACGATCTGTTCCAGGGGACGGGCGATGATCGTTCCATCGCGCAGGCCCTGCACGTAGCGGCGCAGACGCGCCACACCATGGCTGTCTATCCCCCGCAAGTCTGCGCTGACCAGGACGTCAGCAACAACGGAGGCATCTTCCACGGGCACATTCAGCTTCTCGAACACCCGTGTGCAGAAGTGCCGTAAAGGTTCAGCGTGTATCCGCAAAATCTCTTCCTCAGGCGTAGCCATAGCGTGTCTCCTCCAAACATTGGTTCTTGCCTTACCCCGAAGCCATAAGCTTCAGGAATTCCTGCACTGCTTTCGTCACCTCATCCGGCCTTTCCAGCATCACCATGTGGCCGGCTCCCTCAATCACCACCAGTGATGCATCGGGGATATGACTGGCCAGGAAGAGGGCGTACCTGGGAGGGGTGAGCCGGTCATCGGAACCGGCTATCACCAGCGCGGGCACTCTGATCTCGCCCAACCGCCCCATGACGTCAAAGCGATCACAGGCTGCAAAATCGCCTGCCAGCACCTCCGGCCCCGTGTCCAGCAGCCCCTCTCGTCCCCTGGCGACCATTCGGGCCGGCGCCCACTCCGACCAGGCGTAGCCGGTGACCAGCTCCACGCTCTGTTCAAAGTTGCTGCGAATTCCCTCGAGTATAGCGGGCGCCACACGCAGCCGTGCCCCTGTCGCCACCAACACCAGCCCGCCTGCCAGGTCGGAAAAGTCTAAGGCCAGACACATGGCGATGGCTCCTCCCATTGAGTGACCCGCTATCACCGCCCGCTCAATGCCGGCCGCCCGCAGAAAATCGGCCACTGCGGCCGCGTAGCCCTCAATTGTATTGCGCCCCTGGCCGCCGGAGCGACCATGGCCGGGGAGATCGAGGGTGTAAACGGTGGCGTTGGCCAGGCGGCGCAGACTCCCCGGCCAGTGCAACCGTGACCCGCCGGCTCCGTGTATCAGCACCACGGGCAGCGCTCCCCTTCTGCTCACTGTGTGGAACATCCTCCGCACCTCCTGTAGCCATTGAGCAACCGGCGGGTGAGGCCCTACAGCTGACCACGCCTGCGCCAGTAGTCGAGCAAAATGAAAAGCAAGATCATCGTTCCCAACACCGCGGTCTGCCAGTAGGCAGGGAACCCGGATAGCACCAGCCCGTTACGCAACACCTGCATCACTGCCGCGCCCACCAGCACGCCGGGGATATTTCCCTCCCCACCGAAGAGGCTGGTGCCGCCGATGACGGCGGCGGCGATAATATCAAGTTCATAGCCGGATGCCGCTGTGGGCGCCGCGACGCCCAGGCGCGCCGTCATCAGCAATCCTCCGGCAGCTGCAAGCAGCCCGCACAGTGTGTAGACGAAGACTTTGAGCTGGGCGACATTCACACCGGAGACGATGAGAGCCCGCTCGTTGCTACCCAGAGTATAGATATGGGTCCCCTGCACTGTATGAGTCAGCAGCAGAGTCATCAGGATGGCCAGCACTATCATCACAAGCACGGGCACCGGCACGCTGACGGAGTATATTTCCATGTCCCGCCCCAACATGCGGAAGGCCTGCGGCAGGTCACGCACCGGCCAGCCGCCGGTCAGACCGAAGGTGACGCCGCGCACAATGCTCATCGTCCCCAGAGTCACCATAAAAGGGGGCAACCTCACCCTTCCCACAATGGTGCCGTTGACCCATCCGACCAGACACCCCGTGAGCAGACCGGCGGCAATGGCCGGGGCGAGCGGCATCCCACCCTGCATACAACGTGCACCGATCAGACCGGCCAGGGCCATCACAGCTCCAACGGACAAATCAATCCCGCCGATGATGATCACCAGACTCTCTCCGAAGGCCGCGATAGCGATCCATGAGAAAGAGCGCACCACGTTCAACAGGTTGTTCGAGGTGAGGAAAGTGTCGCTCTGGAAGCTCAGGAATGTGCCAAGCAACAGCAGCAGTGCCAGCGCAGCCGATTCGCGCCGCCTGAGCATTGCACCCGCGATATACCTTGCCGCCCTCAATGGGGCCGACCTGCCAGTACCCCTCTGAAAGTCACCTGCGCTCTGCAGCACGCGGCTTTACCCCCTTAATCACAGAAGTTACGCGGTTGACCCGGGAGCTTACCACAAAGGCACCAGGACACGAGAGTTACCCGGGAATCTTATATATTTAGAGCCTATCCGAAAAACCGTACAAGCGGCATCCCTATGCCGCTTATACCGACGCATAGGGATGCGTCGGTTACGTTTTTCGGATAGGCACTTAGAGTAGCATCAAGTAGCACATTAACAACCTGAATAGCCAAGAACCCGGCCAGGGTGCATAATATACCTGGGAGGTCGAAGCGGCTACCCGGTTGCATCTGAGGAGCAGCGCTGCCTCTGCGCAAAGATTGGGCGGTGACCGCCGCCCATAAGGCGATTGTGCTGGACCAGGGCAGCAATCGCTTCGTGACCCCTGTGCTCACGTTCCATACTGACCCGGCCGAGCTGGACCGGTTGCTCACTACGGCACGCATTGGCGCCTCCCCAGACGTGCACCTAGTCGCTGTGCTCGAAGCCACCGCGATGTCGTGGTTCACCGTGGGCGTTTGCCTGGAGCGTCAGGGGTCGCCGTGTACCGCGTCAACGGTCAACAAGTGGCCGACCTGCGCAAGGTCCACCAGCGCCACGCCAAGAGTGACCGCATTGACGCCCGCGTGCTGGCCAGGCTGTACGTGACCCACCCGGAGCAACTCCATCGGGTCTTTCTGCCCACCGGCCCACAGATGGCCCTGCAGCACGCCTGTCGTGAACTCCATCTCCTGACCGGGCTCATCGCGGCCAGCAAGCAACGCCTCCTGACCACCGACCAGTTCGCCTGGCTTGGCCTGCCGGACATTCTCCCGCCCTACGAGGAGGCCGCCCATGGGTGCGCGAACACTGGCATGACCCCTGGCGCATCTACGAGGCTGGGAAAGCCGCCCTCGCCAAAGCCAGGGAAGCCGCTTCGCCCATCCAGCCTGCCGACACGGCCTGGATTCCGGCTCTCTCTGAGCGCGCCCGGCAGATTATGGCACTGTACGACGACGCCCACCGCCCTGACTATGCCCTCTTTCAGGCCAGCGTCGCGCGTGAACAGGCCCGCCTCAAGACGGCCGAGGAGGAGGAACATTTCCTCCGTCTCAAGTAACTGCCTACCCCTGCGACTGAAGTCGCCCACTTTGGGCCGCAGGCCTTCGGTCGGCCTGCGCCGACCGCTGTTCCCGCATCAGCGCAGGCCGACGCCCGGCGCCGCAGGCGCCCGTATAAGCTCGATTTCCAATCGGCACACGGCGGAAGGCAGCCGGGTAGGTAATTACCATCTCAAGGTCGTGCGCCCACTCTACCGCCAACTGCACCCCACACGCTATCTCGAAACCTTGCGCGGCGTTGGGCAGGATAGCGCCGCTGTCTACATCGCCTTCATCGGCGACATCCTGCGCTTCCCCTCACTCCACGACTTCCGCGGCTGGAGCGGGATGATCCCTTTCAGCCGCCAGAGCGGAGAGGCGCAGGCAAGAGGCCTCCATATCACGCAGGCTGGCCCCGATCTTGTCAAGGCCACAGCTTTTATGGATGCCAATGTCGCCCGGCTCTACGACCCGCAGATCGCCGCCATCTACTACGAGCAGATGGTCGAACGAGGCAGACATCACCCGCAAGCCGTCTGCGCCTGTGCCACTCACCTCCTCGACCGCATCTACATCATCCTCAAAGAAGACCGTCCTTATGAACTGCGGGACGTAGATGGCAAGCCCGTCACCGGGCGTCAGGCCCGCGCCATCTTTATGACCCGTTACCACGTCCCTGACGAAATCCGTCAACGTAACAATGTCCGCCAAAGCCGCGCCCGCACCGAGGAACGTACCGAGCGCCGCTACCAGCGCCATCACAAGGACGAGTGAGGTATTAATCCCGTGAACACCACCGTCTGGCTACGCGCACCACCCGTGATCGGGTAACTACACTCGCCAGCCCTGAGAACCTGCGTTCTCGCGGTGGCGAAGATGTCTCCAACGCCACCTGTAGTTTAATGCGGCCTTTGTGGTAAACCCGCCGGGCAGCCGCGTAACTCCTGTCAAATAACGTTCGGGAATCGAGCCTTCAGGCGAAAAATCCCGCTGAAGCCATTACTCCGGCCTGTGAAGTGTTGGGTCAAATCCGCCTTGCGTCCCGGACATCACGGTGCAGCCTCTGGTTGCAACCAGAGCAGGGTCGGCCTGGCGGTCCGATCCTGCGGTGAGACTTTCGCGGGAAATGCTACAGAGGGCGGATCGCGCGGTCAATGGCCTGGCTCACCAGCTCATAACTTGCCGGCAACTCCACAGGTGGATTGGCGTGCCGGGCGATGACATCCTCGAGCCTCTGCTCGTGGTAGCCGACCTTGAAATCGGTGAATTTGAGACCATGAGCGGTTGAGATCACGATCACCCGGTCAGACGATTTTATTTCGCCGCGCGCGACAAGTTTGAACAGCACCGCCAGAGCAACACCAGTGTGAGGACAGCAATACATTCCCGTACGGTCGGCGCGGGCAGCAGCATCGGCCAGTTCATCCTCGCTGGCCTGCTCGACGATGCCGTCGAAGAGGCGGAGGGTCTTCACCGCGCGCTCGTAACTCACCGGGTCGCCGATCTGGATGGCGCTGGCAAGCGTCTTGCGGGCCTGTACCGGACGGTATTCCTTGAAACCAGTCAGATAACTGAGATAAAGCGGATTTGCCCTTTCTGACTGGGCGCATACGATCCTGGGCAGCCTGTTGATCAGGCCAAGTTGCTTCATCATGAGCAACCCTTTCCCCAGTGCGCTCACGTTACCCAGGTTGCCCACCGGGATAATGATCCAGTCCGGCACTTCCCAGTCGAACTGTTGGACGATCTCGATGCCGACGGTTTTCTGCCCTTCGATGCGCAGCGAGTTCATTGAGTTGGCCAGGTAAATGGTCGGGTCGCGGGTGATCTCCTGCACCACACGCATACAGCCGTCGAAGTCAGTATCGAGGGCCAGAACAAGTGCACCGTTGGCGATCGGCTGGATCAACTGAGCAGTGGAGACTTTCCCCCTGGGCAGGAGGACAACTGCAGGGATGCCGGCAGCAGCGGCGTATGCGGCCAGTGCGGCAGAGGTGTCGCCAGTGGATGCACAGGCCACAGCCCGGATCGGCCTGCCGTCGGCGATCATCTGTTTGACCACCGAGATCAACACCGTCAACCCCAGGTCTTTGAAGGAGCCAGTATGGCTGTTGCCGCAAAGCTTAACCCACAGGTCGGGCACACCGATCTCCTTGCCCAACCGCTCGGCCCAGAAGCAGTTCGTATGGCCCTCGTACATGGAGACAACGTTTTCGTTGTCTACCAGCGGCATAACCCATTCCTTCTTGCCCCACACGCCGCTTCCGTATGGCCACTCATTGGTACGCGTACGTTGATCGAACAGGGCTTTCCATTCCCCGGGACTGCGTTCCTTAAGTGCCTCCAAGTCATGCTCGACGTCCAGCAGGCTCCCACAGTCCTCACACTGGTAGACCACATCGAACACGGAATAGCGGCGGCCACAGCCGCGTACACACTCGAACCAGCAGTTGTACGCCATATTACCTCCTACTCCCCGACCGCATGTGTCTCCACTCGATGCACCGGCAGGTATCCCTGAGAAGCCAGTTCAGGCGCCGGTAGCGAGGCCTCATCCGGCTTGTCTGAGAGACCAAAAATGAGAGCGCCATTTTCACGCCAGCTCAGCGCTATTTCTCGCACCTCCTGAGTAATCACGATCTCATCTCTCAGCAACTGCTCCACAGGCACGTGATCGTCCAGCCAGCCCATCCGCCCGACGGTCGTGCGATATTCGTTGTAACGAAATGGTTTGAAAGGGGTCGGGTCTCCCTGTTTGACCAGGGCATATATGTCGCTATGGATGGCACGCAGGTTCACAGGGAGTTCCTGGAGACGACTGTCCACCCAGGTGATGAACTGCTCGAAGCCCGTCATACGGCCGGAGTGCACATCATCTATCAGTGCCTCCAGTGTGTACATACCGCTGCCCAGGATCAGGCAGATGTAGCTGAGGTAGTCCTGATTGTCCGCCGTGAAGAGGTGGAACTCAGGCTGATTAAGCCGGTCGTACGCGGTCTGAAAGCTCTGGGGATCGAACGTATCCCCCAGCAACCCCCCTATGGTACGGCGTACAGCCTCAACACGCGCCAGGTCAATGACGTGATCGTTGCGTCCGCGCGCTCCCAGTGCAGTCTTATCCAGGTCCACGACTACAGCCGTATGCTCGTCTATCGGGAAGCCTCGCTCACGGCAGAAACGGTCGAAATCGGCCAGTGCAGCCCAGCGATTGGTCTGATAAACCAGCTCACCGCCAAGCTCACCGATCTCAACACTGGCGGGGGCGTTCTTCTCAGCACAAATGAAGAGCAGGCCCGGCCAGTCGCCAGCATGGCAGATGTTAACAAAGGCCGTGCCGTCGTTCATGCGGGTGTCACCCAGGTAGATCAGACGCGTGAGAGGAGTGGTGGGGGCATCCAGTGCTCGCGCTCGCTTCAATAAATGCGCGATGACGGAGGCGTACGCCTGCTCACTCTTGCGTGGAATGACGCCGCCCGGCAGATCAAGTTGCGGTACTATCTCCGCCAGCGGCGGCAGCCGTGGATCGGATGGGATGAGTTTGCGATAGACTATGAAATCCCCTAAGAACTCGTACACCGAAGTACGGCCATATACTCTCATAGTGGTTACCCTCCCAGGTATCCTCTTGCCTTCAATAGCTCAGCGCTGAGGATCGCCCCGCCAGCTGCCCCGCGCACCGTGTTGTGCGAGAGCGCCACAAAGCGCACGTCCAGTACCGGGCACTCGCGCAACCGCCCGATGGTGATCGCCATGCCACGTCCGGTGTTGCGGTCCTTCCGCGTCTGTGGTCGGTCGGGCTCCTCGCGGTAGATGAGCACCGGCTGAGGAGCAAACGGCAGGCCCAGTTCCTGCGGCTCGGCCGTGAATGTGCGCCAGAGATGCACAATCTCGTCCAGCGCCGGTTTCCGCGATCTGAACTTAAGACTGACGCAGGCCAGATGACCATCAAGCGCCGGCACGCGGTTGCAGTGCGCCGAGATTTTCAGCGAGCCATCGGGCACGATCCTGCCATCCCTGACGGTGCCCAGGATTTTGAGCGGCTCCTGCTCGCTCTTCTCCTCCTCGCCGGGGATGTAGGGGATGATGTTGTCAATCATATCAATCGAAGCCGGCCCCGGGTACCCTGCACCGGAGACTGCCTGCATGGTGGTGACCAAAATGCTCTCGACTTCATAACCGGCTTTGAGCAATGCGTAGACCGGCGGCAGGTAGCTTTGCAGGCTGCAATTGGGTTTGACGACGATCAGGCCTCTCTCCCAGCCGCGGTTCTTACGCTGGAAGGGGATGATCTCAACGTGGTGTGGGTTCACCTCCGGGATAAGCACCGGCACATCCTCTGTCCAGCGATGTGCTGAGTTATTGGAGACCACGGCGAGGCCGCTTGCGGCGTAGCGCTCCTCCAGCTCACGCACCGCCTCTTTAGCCATCTCGACGGCTGAGAACACCAGATCGCACTGCCTGCGGGCTGCGTCCACGTCTCCGGCATCGCCGACGGTCAGGTGCGCGACCCCTTCCGGTACCCCATCATCCATCAGCCAGCGTCCGGCCACAGCTTCGGCGTATTTTTTGCCTGCCGAGCGTGGGGAGGCCGCGACGTAGGTGACCTCGAACCAGGGGTGGTTACTCAACAACCGCACATAGTTCTGGCCGACCATACCCGTCGCGCCGATGATACCTGTACGCACCTTATCCGCCATTGAGGATCACCTCCTTGTGAATCTGTCGCACCGCGCTGACAGCATCCCCGGCCTCGACGACCAGCGAGATACTGCACTCCGACGAACCCTGGGCGATGGCGATGACATTGATGTTAGCCTGTCCCAGCGCACCGAAGAGCCGCGCAGCGACGCCGGGCGTATTGCGCAGCCCGGCTCCGACCGCCGTGACAACGACCACATCGTCCCACGACCAGACACGGTCTATATCCATACGCGCCAGTTCGCGTGCCATCTCTTCTTCGATCGCTTTCACAACCCGGGGCACCGTCTCCGTCGGGATAACGAAGCAGATGGACTGCTCCGAAGAGGCCTGGGAGATCATCAACACGCTGGCCCCCTGCCTGGCAACGGCCGAGAAAGTGCGGGCAGCGATACCCGGCACGCCCATCATCCCGCGTCCCTCGACGGTAACCATACTCATACCCTTAATAGCGGTGACCGCTTTGATCCGGCCGCTCCCATTCTCCACCTCTCCGGTGATACATGTGCCCGGGCAGGCCGGGTTGAAAGTGTTTTTGACCCACAATGGGATACCACGCTGGACGACCGGGAGGATAGTCTTGGGATGCAGCACCTTGGCCCCGAAGTAAGCAAGTTCACTGACCTCACTGTATGAGAGTGTGGGGATCACGCGGGCCTCTGGCACCAGGCGCGGGTCTGCCGTCATCACGCCGTCAACGTCTGTCCATGTCCAGACTTCATCAGCATCAATGCAATCGCCCAGTATGGCGGCAGTATAGTCGCTCCCGCCGCGTCCCAGCGTTGTGGTCACACCTTTTTCCGTGGCTCCAATGAAGCCGGTCACCACGGGGATGATCCCATCAGCAAGCAGTGGCGTAAGTTGCTCTGAAACTCTGGCACGCGTCGTCCCCATCAGCGGCGCGGCATTCTGAAAATTATCATCAGTGATGATCAATTGGGTGGCGTCTATCGCTTCGCTGCGCAGGCCGCGCTGGCGCAACACGGCAGAGAAAGTACGGGCATTGATACGCTCCCCCAGGGAGGAGATCGCATCGAGTGCGCGCGGTGTAAGCTCGCCCAGGATATGGACGCTGTAGCAGAAAGAGGAAAGCTCTTCCATGAAACGGTCCACCGTGGCAAGCAATTGGACCCGCTCGCCACCCTGGGGCAGCAACTGACATACCACATCGTGGTGACGATTGCGCAGCTCGTTGATGACAGCGCGATAAGTGGCGTCATCGCCCAGCTCGGCTGCCCGCGCACTCCGGATCAGCGCGTCGGTAACGCCGCTCATCGCCGAGACCACGACCACCATCCGTTTACACTGCGCAACGTGCTCCTGCACCAGAGCGGCTGCCTGATTGATCGCTTCCGCGCTACCCACCGAGGTACCACCGAATTTCATCACTAAAGTATCCATATACAACCTCCATTCCTTAATTCTACAACCGCAGATGTCCAGGGTGACTGTCACCTAAAAACGTCTACTGGCCATACATGGCCTTTCCCAGCTCTATAATATCGCCGAGGACCCCTGCAGCAGTAACTTCCCGCCCGGCGCCCGGGCCGGCAATAGCCAGCGGGACCTCATTGTAGCGCGTGGTATAGAAGGCGATGTAATTACCCGGACCACGCAGCATGCTTATGACATTCTCGCGCGGCACGGGCATCAACCCGACCATGCCTGCCTGCGGCGTCACTCGCGCGACGTAGCGCAGAACGTTACCCTCGCTCCATGCCCTGGCTCTGCGGGCGGCGTATTCCCCATCAAGACTGCTGATGGCAACCAGGAACTCATCCACTGCCACAGTGGCCAGTTCCCTGGGGTACAGCGCCTCAATCGCCAGATTTTCCTGTTCCAGCGGCCAGCCGGCAGTGCGGGCCAGGATCAGCGCCTTGCGCATCACATCTGTGCCACTCAGGTCATCGCGCGGATCGGGTTCGGTGTAACCGAGTTCCCGCGCCCTGTTCACAGCGACCGAGTAAGGGGTTCCCCGCTCAAGCTCTGCACACAGGTAGCCCAGTGTCCCGCTCATGCAGCCCTCGATGGCGGTAACCTGATCGCCTGTATCCAGCAGATAATTGAGCGTTGCGATGACGGGCAGACCTGCTCCAACGGTCACCTCGTAACGCACTTTAGGGTGCTCAAAGAAGACGCGCGCATCTTCCCATGGCTCAGCCAGTGGGATTTTATTGGCGAGCACAAGGCCGCAACCAATGTCCAGCGCTGCCCTGAGTATGGGGGCGGTGTGCGGAGAGGCGGTCAGGTCGGCCAGAATGGCGCCCGGACGCAGTATGGACCTCACCTCATCGGGTGGAAGAATGCCGGGCAGTGACTCGAGCAGACGACCACCAGCGCGCGCCTGCAACGCGGCACGCAGCGCCTCCTCAGAGAGGCCACGCTCATCGTACAAAATACCGCTGATGTCGGCCAGTGCGATGGGTACGATATATACTCCAGCGCGGCTGGCAAGCACCTCACGTGTTTCCAGAACCTGACGCAATAACGTACTACCAACGTTACCAAACCCCAAAAATATTACATCTAGCCTGCGCATTCTGTACTCCTGTCTGCCATTCTGCTGGATATAAAAAACCCCGCGCCCCTGGGGCGCGGGGTATCCCACGCGGTTCCACCCAAGTTCCACATCGCCAGATGTGGCACTTTAAGCGGCGTTAACGGGCCGGACCGGACCCCCATACTCTCGCGTGCGATTTCAGGGGATCGCTCACGGGTGGTTTTCCCAGCCGTCCGACCGGGGAGGCTTTCAGCCGGTGACCTCCCCTCTCTGGGGCCTTGTCGGATGGTACTCGTCCCGATCAGCGCTTTTCCTGATTCGATTATGTTCTGCCGCGAACTGCAGAACGATTCACATATGCAACCTGTAACCAGGCGGGCACAGGTAGCTGTTGGTAACTTATCTGATATTATATCAGCTTATTGCAATTTGGCAAATAACCGGGTTTGTGGTAGGATGAATGTATCCGCCTGACAATCCACAGGGCAGAGTACACAACTTCCCCCGGTGTCCCTGGGAGTCGGGCCTCCGTGGCAAATCCCGGCCCAAGTCCTGTTCCGGCGTTTAACAGAAGGTGCAGCGGATGGACGCAACACACTGGTACGATTACCTGACTATCAATATCTACTGGTTGGGCCTGACGACGATCTCGCAGACCAATGGGCTGATCGTCCCCCTGCTGATACAACGCTTTGTCGGGCCTGAACAACAGGGGGAGGCTTTTGGACGGTTGCGCCTCTATACTCTGATGGTCGCCCTGCTGGTGCAGGCGCTGGCCGGTATGCTCTCGGACCGCAGTACGCTGCGCTGGGGACGCCGCCGCCCGTTCATTCTGATCGGCACGCTACTTAACATGGGCTGTATGATCGCCATCGGCGCTTCCCCGTCCTACTGGTTTCTCTTTGGGGCAGTGGTATGTTCCCAGATCGCTTCGAATATCGCCCATGGCGCGGAACAGGGCCTGATTCCCGATCTGGTGCCGGACGAGCGCCGTGGCAGGTTTTCCGGGGTCAAGGCTGTGATGGAACTTCTCCCGGTGGTGATCGTGGCGCTCACCGTGGGCAGGCTGATCGCCAGAGGGGAGATGTGGGATGGCATTCTGGTGGCTATAGCCATCCTATGTTTGAGCATGCTTATCACCATGCTGGTGAGAGAAAGGCCGCTCCAGGAGCCACCGGGACGGGCAGACTGGCGACCTTTCGGCAGGCTTGTGGCAATGACAGTGGTTTTCCTGGTGATTATCCTGGGTATGGGATGGCTGGTAAAAGCGACGGGCAGGCTCGTCGCCGGTATCAGCGCCACCCTGCCGTTTCTACCCCCTGTGCTTATGAGTGTTGTCGGCCTGCTGGCCATCGCTGTTGCCGTTGTCGTCGGTGTATGGGTCAGTGTGCACATCAGCGTGGGAAGGAGCGGGGTCCAACGCTGCCCATCTTTCCCGTGGTGGGTGGTGAACCGCCTGGCCTTTCTCGTCGGTACCACCAACATCTCGGGCTTTGCCGTCTACTTTCTCCAGGCCAGGTTGGGCGTCCCGGGAGATGCGGCAGCCGGGCCGGCTTCGCAGTTGATGATGGTGGTCGGCATCATGATCCTGCTGTGCGCACTGCCGGGCGGCTGGCTCGCCGACCGTTTTGGCTGTAAGAAGTTGATCGCCCTGAGTGGCATCGCGGCAGCACTGGGGACGCTCGTGCTTGTCGTGGCGCCTGGGATGGGCCTGCTCTATGCGGGAGGGTGTCTGATTGGTGCTGCCACGGGTATCTTTTTCACCTCCAATTGGGCACTGGGAACAGAGCTGGCGCCAAAGGAAGAAGCCGGGCGTTATCTGGGCATTTCCAACCTGGCCGGGGCAGGAGCGGGTGCAGTGGGGAGTTATATCGGTGGCCCCATAGCTGATTATTTCACCGCCCATATGCCTCAGACGCCAGGCCTGGGGTACATTGTGATCTTCATCATCTACGCTGGAATGTTTCTTATCTCCACGTTAGTGTTGAAGCAGGTGCATGAGGCACACAGGGCCAATGTCTGCCCTGCGGAATGCACGGGTTGAGATAATTCTACGGAAAAAAGAGGAGAAGATGCCGGCAATCATATTGGTTGGTACCCAGTGGGGAGATGAGGGTAAAGGTCGTGTGGTGGACTGGCTGGCCCACGAGAGCCAGCTCGTTGCCCGCTTTAACGGGGGAGATAACGCTGGTCACACGGTTGTGGCCCAGGGCCACAGGCTCAAATTACACCTCCTGCCGTCAGGTGTGCTCCACCCTCACGTCGTATGTCTGATCGGCGCAGGTGTGGTGGTCAATCCTCAACAACTGGTGGCGGAGATGGACGAGCTGACAGCCCTGGGCATAGACGTGGGGCCGGCGCGTGTGAAGCTCAGTGCGGCTGCTCATATTATCCTGCCTACCCACCGTGCGCTGGATGGAGCGCGGGAGCTGGCCAGAGGAGGCGAGGCGCTGGGAACGACGAGGCGCGGCATCGGGCCGGTATACGCCGACAAAGCGGCCCGCGTCAACCTGCGGGCTGGCGATATGGTCAACCCCGAGGATTTCGCTGAGCGAGTGGCCAATGCAGTACAGGCACACAACCGCCGCCTGCAGGAGGAGTACGGGATTGCTCCTTTGCCACATGACCAGATCGCAGCAGAGTACTGCAACTATGCCCGGCGCCTGGCCTGTCACCTGGTGGACGGCTCAGCTTTGGTTGGGGAGATGCTGGCAGCCGGCCAGACAGTCCTTTGCGAAGGGGCGCAGGGCCTGCTGCTCGACCTGGATCATGGGACATACCCCTACGTCACCAGTTCCTCCACCACAGCCGGGGGCGCACTGACCGGGCTGGGCTTCGGCCCGTGCCACGTCTCCCGGGTCATTGGTGTGGCCAAGGCCTATACCACCCGCGTTGGCGCCGGTCCATTCCCCACCGAACTGTTTGACGAAGTCGGTGAGCGCATCCGTCAGCTCGGCGGCGAGTACGGGACCACGACAGGACGGCCCCGCCGCTGTGGCTGGCTTGACCTGGTCATCCTGCGCTACGCGGCCCGGGTCAACGGCCTTAGCGAGTTTGCGCTGACCAAACTGGACGTGTTGAGCGGCCTGAAGCGGATTAAAGTGGCCGTAGCCTATGAACGGGCTGGAGCGCGCACCTCGTATTTCCCCGCCGAGTTCGGGGCAGAAGCCCTGGCCGGGTGGCGCCCGGTGTACGAGGAACTGCCGGGCTGGGAGGACGACATCAGCGGGATACGCAGCCGTGACGGGTTGCCCACTCCAGCGCGCGATTACCTGGCTTTGATCGAGGAAGAGGTTGGTGTGCCGATAACCTTTATAGGTGTCGGGCCGGAGCGGGAACAAACCATAATATAGGTCACCTTTCCCTGGTAACCTCCCACAATATCTCGGCGATACGCTGGGCAGCATCCGGGCAGGCCAGTGCCCGTGCCCGGGCTGCCATCTGTTCCAATTTGTCACGCGCTGGAGAGAGCAGCTCGCGCACTGCTTTCACAACATCTCGAGGGGTGGGAGCCCATATCCCTGCCCCGCCACGTACCACGTAATCCACGTTTGGCACCTCCTGGCCGGGCAGCGCTCCGCTCAGGATGATGGGCAGTCCCATAACCAGTGCCTCGCAGATGGTGCTGGGGCCAGCTTTGGAGACGAGGATATCTGCTGCTCGCATCCACTCGTGCATATTTTGCACAAAGCCCTCGACTTGCACCGGAACAGGCCAGTCCTCGCCTGCCAGCCTGGCACGAAGGCGCTCATTGCGCCCTGTGATGACCACGATAGAGGACTGTACCCCGCTGTTGGCCAGTGCGTGGCAAAGAGTATGCAACGGTCCCATCCCCTCGCCGCCTCCGACCACCAAAACTACCGGCCGGTCAGGGTCCAACCCCAGACGCTGACGCACTGCCAGCCTGTCCTCCTGTGCTGCCGCCACGAACTGAGGACCAACCGGCAGTCCGGTAACAAGAACCCGCTCCGGAGGTATCCCGCTCGCCACGGCACGCCTGCGTACCTCCTCGGTCGGCACCAGGTAGAGCTGGACATACGGCGTAAACCAGAAGGCATGGGCTGTGGCGAGATCTGTCACCAGGGCGATCAGCCTGGTGCGTATCCTGATCTGCTGGAGGCCTCGGGCGACCACCTGGTTAAGGATAGGATGGCAGCTCACTATCGCGTCAGCAGGATGATCCTGGACAAGCGAGAGCACGGGCCTGCGTACCCTTGGCCAGCACGCATCTGTCACTGCTCTGACCCAGCTTTGCCTGTCGGAGATGTGATACCCGACTGCCCAGGGCACACCCCCCAGCCGCACCATATAGGGATAGAGAGTGTCTATACGGTTGAAGGGCCAGGGGGCGTAATGATCCAGGGGATCAAGCAGCCTGACAGAGATACGATCTCCGTAACGGTTGTGCAGAGCGTGGGCCACTGCGCAGGCCGAGCTGCGATGTCCTCCTCCTGTATCTGAGAACAACATCAATAACTTTTTATGGAACGCCATCTTTTACTCCTGCTACGGCTTTGACCAGTCGCTCGAATCTGCTGCGTGGCAGCATCACACGTCGCCCGCAGGTCAGGCAGAGGATGCCGATATCCGCACCAACACGGGTGACCTCCCATTCATATCCGCCACAGGGATGTGGCTTGCGCATACGCACCCGATCCCCGACTCTGATGTTGAGAGGCCCTTTCATAACTGCACCCTCCGGTGTCTGACCCGACAGTGTTCAGCCCTGACGATCGCGAGCACATCGTCTACCGCCTGGTCAAGCTCACCTGCGCGGTTGACAACGACGTAGTCGAACTCGTCAAGTCGTTGTGCTTCCTCACGGGCGGTGGCAAGCCGTCTGTGCATCTGCTCCGGCGCATCCCCTCCTCGGGCGCGGAGGCGACGTTCCAACTCTTCCTCCGACTCGGTGGTGACGAAGATCAGTACCGCCTCTGGCACCAGCCGGCGCACTGTGGCCGCCCCCTGGACATCCAGGCGCATGACCACGTCCATACCGGAGGCCAGTGCCTGGCGTACCTGGCTCTTGGGAATGCCCTTGTGCTGTCCGTAGACGATGGCGTGCTCCAGCAGTCCCCCTTCCTGCTCCAGCCTCAGGAACTCCTCGGTGGAGAGAAAAAAGTAGTCACGGCCATGGACCTCGCCGGGGCGTGGGGGACGGTCGGTGGCGGTCACGACGAAGTAGAACGGGTAGCCTCGTTCCTTCATCCGCTGGACCAGGCTATCCTTACCGGCTCCGGCCTGGCCTGAGATGACCAGGAGCAAAGGTTGTGGTGTGCGTAGAATCCATCCACCCATAGAGGCTATCTTGCGAGATAAGAACAAGCTGGTATACTTAGAACCTATCCGAAAAACCGTACAAGCGGCATCCCTATGCCGCTTATACCGACGCATAGGGATGCATCAGTTACGTTTTTCGGATAGGCACTTATACTTGACTCTGTCCCCTGCCGGGAGAGGATGACGCACTTTTCTGAACCGCCTGCCATGTGCGGTGGGGATTCCATAATCTGCACCGACAGGCCATGGTCAGGCGAGTTACGTTTGGGGAGGATAACGTGCCGATCTACGAGTACCGTTGTCACGACTGCAAACGCCGTGTCTCTATCTTCTGGCGCTCCTTCTCTGAGGCAGGAGCAAAGTTGCCAACCTGTCCTCGCTGTGGAGGAGCAAATCTCACCCGCCTGGTGTCCCGTGTCCGTATCGTGCGCTCCGAGGAAAGCCGCCTGGAGGACCTGAGCGACTTGAGCGATTTCCCCGATCTGGACGAGAACGATCCCAGGAGCCTGGGGCGTTGGATGCGCAAGATGAGCGCCGAGATCGGAGAGGACCTGGGTCCCGAGTTCGATGAGGTTGTAGGGCGGTTGGAGGCTGGCGAAAGCCCGGAGGAGATCGAAAAATCCATGCCGGAGCTGATGGGCGAAGGCGGCGAGGAAGCGGGTGGTGAGATGGACGAGTTATAGCATTATATTGTGTTTTTGATCCAGCACCGCCCCAACCACTTTCCTGATCTGCGCCTGTACCTCCTCCACTGGCCCGGCAGCGTCAATGATCACCCATCGCTGCGGGTCGCTGCTGGCCAGTTCCAGATATCCCGCCCGTACTCTGTGGTGGAACTCAGACGCTTCCGCGTCCAGGCGGTTCCACTCGCGCCCCTCTGCTCTGCGTCGTTGTAAACCTTCCTCTGGTGTCACATCCAGATAGAGCGTCAGGTCAGGCAGTACCCCCCTTGTAGCGAAAGCAGTGATAGCCCGCAAAACCTCAAGGTCTAATCCACGGCCGTAGCCCTGATAAGCCAGGGTGCTGTCAGCATATCTGTCGCTGACGACGATGTGCCCGGCTTCCAACGCTGGCTTTATACATTGAGCGACAAGCTGGGCACGAGAAGCGGAGTAGAGCAGAATCTCAGTGCGAGCGTCCATCTCCGTATTGCGCGGGTCATGCAACACCATACGGATTTGCTCCCCGATGTCAGTACCTCCCGGCTCACGGGTCAGCATCACCGGATATCCCTGCTGACGCAGCCACTCCACCAGCAAACGGGCCTGTGTGGTTTTGCCGCTGCCATCTGGTCCTTCAAACGAGATAAACAGACTCACACCTGTTCCCGGTATATACGCACTCGACGGTAAGGCTCTTCGCCCTGCGATTCGGAGGCCAGGTCGGCAGCGCGGGCCATCTCATGCTGCCGGCGGCGGATATAGGCATTCTGAGGGGAGAGGATCACCTCCGGGGCGCCGTTCAGCACCTGTTCTATGGCCTCTTCTGCTTCCCGTAAAGCACGGTGGAGTGGATCAGATGGCCTGCCGTTCAATTCAAAGATATCGCTCAGACAGGCTTCCATCTGAGCCACCGAATTGGCACGCAGGACGTAGATGGGCAGGCCACGTCGTTCCGCGTCCATCACCAGTTGAGGGCGCCTGCGGTAAAAACCCTTGGTGGTGATCAACACCTCGGTCTGGCCAAGGTCTTTCGCCAGAGAGATGGGAACCTGCATACGGCGGGCGGCTCGCTCCAGACGGTCGCGGGCGATGCCGTAAGGGAAGATACGCACCGGCTCCCTGTTTACAGGGGCACTCTGCATCTGCTCATAATTTGAAGGTACGGGCTGTGGCCGTGTGGTCGTCGGGCGACCGCTTTCTCTTTCTTCCAGCGACTGGGGTGTGACGCGCTCCCTGCGTATTTCTCCACTGGTATCGCGATAGCGCAGCTCTGCCTGGAGTGGGCGTCCGCGCAGGAGAGCATCCACAGACTCTGCCACACTATGGTGGATCAGCAATCGCTGTCGGTCCTGAATTTCGATCAGCAGGTCAAAAGTTGGGGGTGCTCGCCGCTCCAGGATCGTTTTCTGTGTTCCCCGGCGCCTGGCTTCCTCATCGGAAAGGGTGACGCTTTCAATACCTCCTACCAGGTCCGAGAGGGTGGGGTTGAGAAGCAGGTTGTCCAGAGTGTTGCCGTGGGCGGTGGCGATGAGCTGGACACCGCGTTCGGCGATGGTGCGTGCGGCCAGAGCTTCCAGTTCGCGCCCGATCTCGTCAATCACAATGACTTCGGGGTTGTGGTTCTCCACCGCCTCGATCATTACCTCATGCTGGAGCGAGGGCATCTCCACCTGCATACGGCGGGCCCGCCCGACGGCCGGATGGGGGATGTCGCCATCACCGCCGATCTCGTTTGAGGTATCTACAATGATGACGCGCTTGGTTTCGGCCAGCACCCGGGCTGCCTCGCGCAGCATAGTCGTCTTCCCGACGCCTGGCTTACCCACCAGCAGGATACTTTTGCCGCTCTCGATAATGTCCTGAATGATGGCAATGGTGCCGTAGACGGCCCGCCCTACCCGGCAGGTAAGGCCGACGATATCGCCTTTGCGGTTGCGGATGGCAGCGATACGGTGGAGTGTGCGGGCGATACCGGCCCGGTTATCAGCGTCGAATTCACCTACCCGGTCCACGACGTGCTGTATCTCTTCCCTGGTGACCTCGGCCCTGCGCAGGACTACCTCTCCGTCAGTATAGCGGGCCGTAGGCACCCGCCCCAGGTCCAAAATCACTTCTAAAAGTTCATCCCGCCGGCCGACCTGTTGGATGGCCCCCCGGATATCCTCAGCCAAGACGGCCAGCAAGGCGTCCAAATCGTCTGTAATGTTGTTGTAATACGCTCTCGCTCCCGTTCTCTCGTTTGTTGTCATACTGCGGACATTACCTGTGCCCTCAATCGTGTTGGCAAGCCTTCCGACTAACTATTCAGGCGCTGACTGCCTGGGCCTGCGGTCGGCTTTCACCGACCAGGGGCATCGGCGCAGGCCGACGCCCGGCACGAAGTATCCAGGAGAACTATTTCAATCAGTCTGATAGTTGCCTTCCGGCTATAGTATTATTCTACCGCTATTTCGCCGAATCGTCAAAGCCCTGCCCGGCCGGGGGTGTCCATCATATTTTTACATCCCCTCCGGCTCGGGCCGGTCTTCAGACCACGCCCGACGCCGCGCGACCGGCCATAGTGTAGGACAACTGCGAGCAGTTGCCCTACAACCGACGTCGTCAAGACCGGCCACAGCCTGCTCTCGCCTCCGTCTCGTGCAAAAAAGTGACGGACACCCCCCGGCTGGTGTTCAAAGCAGCAGAATGAAGCCACTCATAACCACCAGATAGTAATCTCGTGTGGTCCGGCTTTTTGTTCTCTTCGGACACCCGCGGCCGCCATCCTCAAGAATTGACCTGCCAGTGACTACATGGTACAATCTAATTGCCATGACTACAGCTATACCAGCAGAGCTTGTGCAAAGATGCCATCGGGCTATGGAATTCGCCGCCGGACAGGTGCGGCGTCTCGTCGAGACCCACCCCGACTACTTTCCGATGTACACGACGGGTGGCAAATGGAAACACAGCGGGGAGAGCTGGACCAACTGGTGTGAGGGATTCCTTGGTGGGCAGCTCTGGCTGATTTACCAGTACACAGGTGTCCCCTGGTGGCGTGAGAAAGCCGAGCATTACTCCAGGCTGATCGAGCACCGCAAAACCGACAGAGCGGTGCATGACCTGGGCTTTCTCTTCTGGCCCACGTGGAAGCGCTGGTATGATCTCACCGGCGATCAGGCAATCAACCAGGTGGTCATCGAAGCCGGGCGCACGCTGGCTCTGCGCTTCAGGGAGAAGGGGCGTTACCTCCGTTCCTTTGTGGCCGAGGAAAGTCTGTTCATAGATATAATGATGAACGTCGGCATCATCTTTTACGCCGCCCAACAGACCGGCGACGAAAAGCTGGCATCCATTGCCCGCGAGCACTGCCTGACCACCCGCCGCTACCTGGTACGTGGAGATGGCAGCACAGCTCACGAGGGCATTTTCGACACCGCAACGGGCGAGTTCCTGCGCCAGTCCACGCACCAGGGCTGGCGTGGCGATTCCTGCTGGGCACGCGGTCAGGCGTGGGCACTGTATGGCTTTGGCACAGTCTACTCCTTCACCAGAGACGCCCGTTTTCTCAGGACGGCTGAAGCCTGCGCTGACTATTACATCGAACACACACCGCCCCACGGTATACCACCCAACGATTGGGATGAGCCAGACCCCTCATTACCCTACGAAAGCTCGGCCGCGGCCATTGCTGCCAGTGGCCTCTGGAAACTTGCCGGGCTCACCGATGACCCGGCGCGGGCCCGTCTCTATCGCGACTATACCCTGCGCATACTCGATACTTTGACCACCCCGGAATTCCTGGCAGTGGCGACACCGGGTTGGGAAGGGGTACTCAAGCACGCCATTTACCATCAGCGGAAAGGCCTGGGCGTAGACGAAAGCGTGATGTGGGGCGATTATTTCTTCAGCGAGGCTATCTGTCAGGTGCTGGGTTATGAGCATGGCGAGCGGTAGAGTGGCATTGATCACGGGTGCCGGCCGCGGCATCGGACGGGGCATAGCCATTGCGCTGGCAGGCCGGGGCTGGAGCGTGGTAATCAATTACCGGAGCGACGCCGAAGCTGCTGCTACAGCCGTCCGGCTTGCAGAAAATGCCGGTGGGCAGGCTGTGGCCATCCAGGCCGATGTCGCCAGCGCTGCGGACCGGGAGCGGCTGTTAACGGAGACGTTGCGGCAGTTCGGGCGCATTGATTTGCTTGTGAACAATGCTGGTATAGCACCCCGGCAGCGCGTTGATATCCTGGAGACTGATGAGGCCAGCTACGACGAGGTTATGACGGTCAACCTGAAGGGACCTTTTTTCCTGACCCAACTGGTGGCCAGGACGATGATCGCATTGCTTGAAGCCGGTGTTATCACACAGCCTCGTATCATCAACATCAGTTCGATCAGCTCCTATGTCAGCAGTACCAATCGGGCTGAGTATTGTCTCTCCAAGGCTGGTATGGCTATGATGACCGCCCTCTACGCCGACCGATTGGCTGCTTACGGGATACACGTATACGAGATAAGGCCTGGTATTATCGAGACGGATATGACCGGGCCCGTGAGAGAGAAGTACGACCGTCTCATAGCCGGGGGACTCACGCCCATCCGCCGGTGGGGACAACCTGAGGATGTGGCCCGGGCGGTGCTCGCTATTGCGGAAGGATACCTTCCCTTCTCTACCGGCGAGGTAATCAATGTGGACGGCGGGTTCCATCTACGCAGGCTTTAGCGATCTGGCAGGCCCATAGAACCCGCGATGTCTTAATCACTGCGATGGAGGATGACATGAAAACTGTAGTGACCTTTGGCGAGATTATGATGCGCCTGTCACCCCCTGGTTTTCAACGTTTCGTCCAGGCAGACAGCTTCGAGGTGACCTTTGGGGGCAGTGAGGCCAATGTGGCAGCGACTTTGGCCGGTCTGGGTATGGATGTCGAGTACGTCACCCGCCTGCCCGCTCATGAAATCGGAGATGCCTGCCTGAATTACCTGCGCCGCCACGGCATCGGTACGCGCCACGTCGTGCGCGGCGGCGACCGGCTGGGCATCTATTTCCTGGAGACCGGCGCCGCTCAGCGCGGCAGCAAGGTCATCTACGATCGGACCGGCTCGGCTATCGCCACCGTCCGGCCAGGAATGATTGACTGGCGCGCTGTCTTCGCCGATGCCGATTGGTTTCACTGGACGGGAATCACCCCCGCCATCTCAGAGGGCGCAGCTCAGGTGTGCCTGGAGGCAGCACAGATAGCCTGGGAGATGGGACTTACGGTCTCCTGCGACCTTAATTATCGGGCAAAGCTCTGGAAGTGGGGTAAGAGCGCTGCTGAGGTGATGCCAGAGCTGGTACAACTGAGCCATATAGCGATAGGTAACGAAGAGGACGCCGAAAAAGTTTTCGGCATCAAAGCGCCGGACACGGATGTTACGGCAGGCAGGGTCGAGGCAAGGGCATACGTCTATGTGTGCAACGAGCTGGTGCGGCGTTTCCCCAATCTGAAGACCGTCGCCATCACACTGCGCGGCTCGCGCTCCGCCAGCCACAACACCTGGAGCGCTGTCCTCTGGCACGAGGGCACGGTCTACACCGCCCCGGAATATGATATATTCCCCATCGTGGACCGCGTCGGTGCGGGTGATAGCTTCTGCGGTGGTCTGATCTACGGCCTGCGGACCCGCGGCGATCCGCAGTGGGCGCTGAACTTTGCCGTAGCCGCATCGTGTCTCAAGCACTCTATCCCTGGCGATTTCAACCTGGTCAGCCTGGCCGAGGTGGAGAAGCTGATGGAGGGCGATGTCTCCGGCCGCGTCAGCAGATAGGAGGAGCGAACGATGGCACGTTTTGACCGCCTGACTGTGCTAAACGCTATGGTGGATACCGGCCTGGTGCCTATCTTCTATCACGGTGACCGTGAAGTTGCCAGGCAGGTTGTGACCGCCTGTGCTGAGGGCGGCGCACGTGTGGTCGAGTTCACCAACCGTGGTGACCGGGCCTGGAAAGTCTTCGTGGACCTGATCGAATGGGTGGATCAAAATTACCCCAGTCTCATCCTTGGTGCGGGATCGGTTGTAGATGCGCCGACAGCGGCTCTCTACATCTCCAGCGGCGCGAACTTCATCGTCGGCCCAAATCTGAACCCGGAAGTGGCGCGGCTATGCAACCGGCGTAAGGTGGCTTATCTCCCCGGCTGTGCTACCGTCAGCGAGATTTCGGAGGCGGAGGAATTGGGGGCAGAGATCGTCAAGATTTTCCCGGGCGGGCTGATCGGTGGGCCAGAGTTCATTAAAGCCATTCATGGCCCGATGCCCTGGACGCGGATCATGCCCACGGGTGGCGTGGATACCACACCCGAGAGCGTGCAGGGGTGGATCAGAGCTGGTGCCGCTTGCCTGGGGATGGGCAGTAATCTCGTACGTAAGGAATGGGTGGTCACAGGCAACTATGTGGCCATCCGCGACTCCGTGGCACAGGTGCTGGCGTGGATAAAGGAGGCCAGGGCCGGGTGAGGTACGCGCGCGTCGCTTCTTTGAAAAATGCTGCCGTTTTCCGCGCCTGTCTGGCCAACGGTGGTATAGAACTCCCCTTTGACGAGAAGCTGGAGACAGGCCCGGAGTCACCCCTGGCTCAGCCATATCGTCTGCGTAACGGCTTCACACTGGCCAATCGCTTCTGTATCCTGCCGATGGAGGGATGGGATGGCACCACAGATGGCCGTCCAACTGAGCTGACTTTTCGCCGCTGGCGACGTTTCGGTGCCAGCGGCGCCGCGCTGATCTGGGGCGGGGAGGCCGTGGCAGTGCGTCATGATGGCCGGGCGAACCCCAATCAGTTGCTCATCAACAGGGAGACAGCCGAAGATTTGGCCGCACTCCGTCAGGCACTGGTGGCTGAGCACGAAGCCCGTTTCGGCAGCAGCGAAGGCCTGTTTGTGGGATTGCAACTGACCCATTCCGGCCGCTTTGCCCACCCCGGATCGCGCCGTGCACCGTGCATCCTCTACCATCACCCCATTCTTGACCGCAGGCTGGGGATCAACCCGCATACAGCCGTTCTGAGCGATGAGGAGGTAGGACTGCTGGTCAATGATTTTGTGGAGGCAGCCAGACTGGCACAACAGGCAGGCTTTCACTTCGTGGACATCAAGCATTGCCATGGCTACCTGGGGCATGAATTCCTCAGTGCGGTGGATCGCCCCGGGCGCTATGGCGGGAGTTTTGAGCATCGTACCCGCTTTCTACGCGAGATTGTGGCCGGCATCCGGGCGGAGGCCCCCGGCCTGGAGATAGGAGTGCGTGTCAGTGCCTTTGACTTCATCCCCTTCCGTCCCGCTAAAGACGGGGTGGGGGAACCGGAACCCTGGGAGGGGCAGTATCGCTATGCGTTCGGTGGCGATGGGAGCGGAGTCGGCATAGACCTCACCGAGCCGTGCGCCTTCCTCGATCTGCTGGCATCGCTTGGTGTGGAACTGGTGTGCATCACAGCAGGCAGCCCATACTACTGTCCTCACATCCAGCGTCCGGCGCTCTTCCCGCCATCGGACGGCTATCTGCCACCGGAGGACCCGTTGCTGGGCGTGGCGCGCCAGATTCAGGTCACGGCCCGGCTCAAAGCGCACCGACCGGAGCTGCTCCTTGTCGGCTCGGCCTACTCTTATCTCCAGGAGTGGCTGCCTAACGTGGCCCAGCACGTCGTCCGTACACATATGGCCGATTTTGTCGGGTTGGGGCGCATGGCGCTTCCCTACCCGGACCTGGTCGCTGATGTACTGGCGGGGAGGCCGTTGGATCGCCGGCGTATCTGCCGTACCTTCAGCGATTGCACCACTGCGCCAAGGCATGGGCTTGTGTCCGGCTGCTATCCGCTGGATGAGTTCTACAGGCAGCGCCCGGAAGCCCAACAACTCGCCACGATCAAAAGAGCAAAGTGATGCAGGCATAAGCCGCTGTCTTGAATGAAAGTATAATTGCGCGGTGCGTGCGCTTTCCCTGACCTTGTGCAGGGTCGAATTGGCTGTGGCTGGGGTCTCTCTATTGCCTTTGGTGTTTCTGCGATCCAGGAGGTGCACGATGTCTGATTTGCCCGTTCGACACCCTGCTGTCGCCGGTCAGTTCTATCCCGGCGACCCGGAGCAGGTGCGCAAAATGGTACAGCGATACATTAACGAAGCTACTCTGCCACAGGATTTAGGAACGGTCCGTGCTGTCATTGCCCCCCATGCCGGCTACATCTATTCCGGCCCCACCGCCGGCTATGCCTTCAAAGCACTCACTGAGTTGCCTGAAAAGGAGTGGACCGTCTTTTTACTCGGGCCGGCACATCGGGTCTATTTCCAGGGTGTGGCTTTGGGGAACTACTCTGCTTTCCGCACCCCATTGGGCAGTGTCCCCGTTGCCACGGAGCGGATTGAGGAGATGCTGGCTCGCTCCCCCCTTTATACTCGTGCTCCAGAGGCCCATGCGCCTGAACACTGTCTGGAAGTCGAAATCCCATTTCTTCAGGTGGCGCTCCCGCGCTTCCGTCTGGTGCCGATGCTCTTCGGCGAGGTGGACCCCCGCCAGGTAGGAGTTGAGCTGGCTGCTCACCTCGGCGAGGATGATCTGATCGTGGTCTCCACCGATTTGAGCCATTACCATCCCTATGACAGGGCACGGCATCTGGATAATGCACTTTTGGATGCTTTGTTGGCTGGCGACGAGATAGGGGTGCTCTCCGGCGAAGCGTGTGGGCGTGCCCCGGTTGTAACTTTGATGAGCGTCGCACGTCACAAGGGGTGGAAGCCCCATCTGCTCGATTACCGCACCTCTGGCGATACGGCGGGTGACAAATGGCAGGTGGTGGGTTATGCCTCAGTGGCCTACACGGATTAAGGGGGGGCGACATGGCTTTATCACCTGAAGAGCGGGAGATATTGCTGAAATTGGCGCGAGAGGCAATTACCAGGGCCGCCTATCGGCAGGATGTGCCGGAGGTTGACCTTAGCGCGATGCCGGAGGCGCTGCGGCGCGATGGAGCCTGCTTCGTGACGCTGACCAAAAAAGGGGAACTGCGGGGCTGTATCGGCTCGCTGGAGGCGCGGCGCCCCCTGGTACTCGATGTGCGCGGGAACGCCGTTGCCGCTGCCTTCCATGACCCCCGCTTTCCCCCGGTGCGCCCTGAGGAGCTGGATGAGCTGCACATCGAGATTTCTGTACTGAGTCCTCCCCAGCCGTTGAGTTATGACGGTCCTGCCGATCTCGTCGCCAAATTGCGGCCGGGCATTGACGGCGTGGTCATCGAGCGGGGCTGGCACAGGGCGACCTTCTTGCCGCAGGTATGGGAAAAGTTGCCCGATCCCCATGTATTTATGGAACATTTGTGTGCGAAAGCCGGCCTTGCGCCGGATACTTATCGCAAATCCGGGCTGGATGTTTATACTTACCAGGTGGAAAAATTTGAGGAGGGCGAGGGGGACGGTTCGTAATTGGTTAACGCTTTGGGTTACGCGCCGGACGCCGCCCGATTGAATAGGCCTCTTTGGGCGCTGCGCGCCGGTCGGCGCAGGCCGACCGTTGACCGCGGTAGGGGTGTAGTGCGCTGCAATCCTACATTCGGCACCAGACAGCCGATTTTTTGAGGCAGCCCAAAGTGTAAACCAATTTCACGGAGAAAATGAATCATCCCCTTCTACCAACGGGGATGCCCCCGGGTCGCCCTCTCACCCTGTGGCGGTGGGCAGAAGAAAACCCGATTGCTGCGCACCCGCATCAGCACGTTGTTTCCTTGCTCTGCCGCCGGCGGGTAAGTGTAGCCCTGGAAAACCAATGTCCTGCCAGACAAATTTACCGAAGCTGTGACATCAGCCGAACCTGTAGGTACGTCGGTGCTTCTGACGATAACGAGGTTAGCGATGAAGTGGACGATTGACGCGCTGGTAGAAGGCGGGCTGTGCGAGCAAGCGAGAGTGGTAATTGGCGATGCGCCAGTGACGCAGGCGTATGCCGGGCAGATCGGTGCAGATGGCTACACCCCTGACTTGGCTGCCGTGGTTGAACCGGCCCGTATGCTGTTGGGGAGGGCCGGATAAGCCATGCCCAGGGAAACGATGACCCCTCGGGAGCGTTGGCTGGCCGTGCTGACTCGTCAGCAGCCCGACCGTGTTCCGATGGATTACTGGGCTACCCAGGAGGCGACCTCCAGGTTGATGCGGTACCTGGGGTGCAGCGATCGCCGCCAGATGCTGAAAAAGTTGCACATTGATGCCGTCGTCAGTGTGCGACCGCGTTATGTGGGCCCACGGTTGCCGAGAGGTCAGGACGTGTTCGGCTGTAAATACCAGAACGTGAATTATGGCACTGGCAAATACAGAGAGTGTGTTACACATCCCCTGGCGCGCTACAACTCGGTGGAGGAGATCGAGCGTAACTATACCTGGCCCAGTCCCGACTGGTGGGACTACTCCGACATCCCTCGTCAGATCAAGGGGAAAGAGATGTACCCCATTCAGGGTGGCGGTTCTGAGCCCTTTCTAATCTACAAGAACTTGCGGGGCCAGGAGCAAGCGTTGATTGACCTGGTGCTCAATCCAGAGATCGTACACTACTGCCTGGACAAACTGTTTGACCTGGCTTACCAGCAGACGTTACGCATCTACGAACAGATCCCCGGCAAGGTGATGCTGACCTATGTGGCCGAGGATATGGGCGGGCAAGTGGGCCTGATGTTTTCCCCAGCCCACATCCATGAGTTCCTGCTTCCGCGCATGAAGCGCATCATAAATCTGGCGCACGAGGCAGGAGCGTTCGTCTTCCACCACAACGACGGCAATTGCCGGCGTATCATTCCCGACATGATTGAAGCCGGCATTGATATCCTTAATCCGATCCAGTGGCGCTGCAAGGGTATGGACCGCGAAGGTCTGAAACGAGATTTTGGCGATAAGGTCGTGTTTCACGGCGGAATGGACAACCAGTACACCCTGCCCTTCGGCACCGTAGCCGAGGTACGACAAGAGGTGCTCGATAACTTGCGCATTCTGGGTGCGGGAGGCGGCTATATCCTGGCACCGTGCCACAACATCCAGGCCGTGACCCCTCCTGAGAATGTCGTGGCCATGTATGAAACGGGCTACGAATACGGGTGGACGTAGAGGCATAGCATCAACACGCCCCTGGCTTAGAGCCTATCCGAAAAACCGTACAAGCGGCATCCCTATGCCGCTTATACCGACGCATAGGGATGCGTCGGTTACGTTTTTCGGATAGGCACTTAGTACCAGCGCATCGTTTGAAGGTCTCAATGCGCGGTTGAGAACATGTGCTGAAAGCGGCAGCTTTAGGGAGCCGAACCAGGGGCCATCAATGCTCTAAAACACGCACTCAACCATGCCAGACTGCGGTCTGGAAGTGCTGAGGCGGCTCTATCTACGTCAAGGACAGAGCGGGAGCTACGCTGATGAGTAATGTTGAGAGCCACACAACGGAGAGCGTGGAGTGTGTGGCCAGACCCTCAGGCATGACTGTGATCCTGCTGAATTGTTCAAAATCCGGCGCCGCTCCTATCATCCTCCACTCGCAGGCCAACTTGTGCTCGTGTTAATGGCCACCATTCCAACTGTCGAGCAATCTGGCCAAACTTTGAACAATCACAGCCAGGGCTTATCAACGTTCTAATCTTGTTCGTTCGTAGTCAGGCACGAAGTGCCAGCGGAGTGCCGTTCTGGGCCTCTTCAACACCACTCCGCTTCGCTTCGTGGTTCAATACGATCCTTCATCAGAGCATTAACAAGCCCTGAAAGGTTGCGGGGATACTTGCTCCATGCGGCAAAATATGTAAAATAGAAGCGGGTTGCTCTGGTCCTATAGCTCTACTAAGGTTTCCTGCCATGATCATAGGCGCCTGTAAGGTTGAATTACATCTCCCTGGCAACGGTTCCCTCAAGGGCAAGCGAAGTATTCTGAAACCGCTTATGACCCATCTGCGTCGTGAGTTCAACCTGGCTGTCGCAGAAGTGGATCATAATGATGCCTGGCAGTCAGCCGAGATGGCACTGGTCACCGTCTCCAACCATCGTGACCATGCTCACGTGATGTTGGAACGCGCTGTGCGCTGGATCGAACTCTACCACCCCGAGGTCCAGGTTGTGGACTGGGAGATCGAGATTTTGTAGTGCTCTTGAGCTCAACACTTCTCGAATAAGGCGCCGGAGTAGAGGCCTCATCCGGATTTTCCGCCTGAAGGTTCGATCCCCGAGCGTTATTTGAACGGTATTGCCCTTAAACTGCCTTCCCTGGATTGATTGCGGCTGGAGACTATGTTATGGAACAATGTGCCTACCACTGCCCGTATACGGAAACACGTATCGAGTTGACCGTCGCCAACTCACGCTTTATCGCCACTGCGGCCCCGGCCTTCAGCGTGGACGAGGCCAGGGAATTCATCGCCCGCATCAAGCGCGAGTTCTCTGATGCCACTCACAACGTGTCCGCCTATCTGATCGGCCATGGTGCAACGGTCGTTGCCCACTGTTCCGACGACGGCGAGCCGGCAGGTACGGCCGGACGCCCTGTGCTGGCAGTGCTCCAGGGTAGCGGCCTGGGAGATGTGGTAATTGTGGTGACGCGCTATTTCGGCGGGATCAAACTGGGGACCGGCGGTCTGGTGCGTGCTTACGGGGAAGCAGCACGACAGGTCCTGGCTGCCCTGCCCCGCGCAGTAAGACTCGCTACCCACAAAGTCGCTATTGCTTTCCCCTACTCTTACTATGAGCGAGTACACTTGCTCATCGCCGCTCATCGGGGCACAATACGGAGGGAGGATTTTGCTGCCGGGGTAACGGTTATAGCTCACCTGCCAGTTGAACAATTTCCGGCTTTCCAGTCCGCGCTGCAGGAGACCTGTGGCGCTGCCGTCAGCGCGGAAATTATCGAGGCAAACACAACCACTCTGGTACCGGTGACAGGCAAATGAAAACTCTGACGTATGCACAGCAGCATCAGGCCAGGTTTCTGGCTGAATTGAAGGAATTCCTGCGCATTCCCAGCATCAGTACCCTGCCGGAGCACCGCCCGGACGTGGAACGTGCAGCTCTGTGGCTGCAGGAGCGATTGCTTGAGGCTGGTTTTCCCACCGCCAGGTTGATCGCGACCGCTGGCCACCCCGTTGTCTATGCGGAGTGGATCGTCGCGTCCAATGCCCCCACAGTCCTCATCTATGGTCACTACGACGTGCAGCCACCCGATCCGCTGGAGCTGTGGCAGACGCCGCCGTTCGAGCCGACGATTGTGGGCGATGATATATTTGCCAGGGGTGCTGCCGACGATAAGGGACAGTTATACGCTCACGTTAAAGCGCTCGAGTGCTACAGCAGGACGGTGGGCGCGCCACCGCTCAACGTTAAGTGCATGTTCGAGGGGGAAGAAGAGATCGGCAGCCCGAACCTGGCGCCCTTCATCCGCGAACATGCTGAGCTGCTCGCTGCCGATGTGGCCGTCGTCTCCGATACTCATATCCTGGGCAAGGATATGCCTTCCATCATCTACGCGCTGCGCGGGCTTGTCGCTGTTGAGGTCGAGGTGCGCGGCCCTGAGCAAGATCTGCACTCTGGTATCTACGGTGGGGCCGTGCATAACCCCATTCACGCCCTCTGCGAGATGATCTCCCGGCTGCACGATAGCAACGGAAGGGTCACGGTGCCAGGCTTTTACGATGCAGTGCGCGATCTCAGCCCGGAGGAGCGGGCGGAGCTGGCCCGTGTCCCGTTCGACCGTGAAGCCTGGTTACGCGAGGCGGGGGTGCAGAGCGAATGGGGCGATCCCGACTATACCATCATCGAGCGCACCACAGCGCGGCCGACGCTCGATGTCAACGGCATATGGGGAGGATACACCCAGGCCGGGACCAAAACTGTGCTCCCCGCGACCGCGCATGCCAAAATCTCCATACGGCTGGTGCCGGACCAGGACCCGCAGAAGATCGCACAACGATTGAAGGACTACCTGCTCCGGATCGCGCCACCCACGGTAAGGGTTGCAGTGACCTGTTTTACTGGGACCAGAGGCATCGTCGTCAGCCGCGAAGGGCCGGCAATGCAGGCCGCCTCGCAGGCCTACACCGAGGCGTTCGGTCGGCAGCCCGTGTTTATGCGCGCTGGAGGTTCTATCCCGGTCGTCACTATGTTCCATGAGCTGTTGGGTATAGAGACAGTTCTGCTTGGCTTCGGCCTGCCAGATGACCGGTTGCATGCGCCCAACGAGAAGTTTCACCTGCCAAACTTTTACCGTGGCATCGAAACCATCATTCGCTTCATGGCCATCCTGGGCCAGCAGACCGACCCGCCAGGCAGGGTGTGACCGTGCAACGTGCGTCGCGTATCCGCGGCATCGGGATGGTGAACGTCGCCACCCTGACATGGGCTACCAATATGACGCTGGGGCGCTGGCTGCGCGACGATATCGGCCCACTGACGCTGACCGCCCTCCGCTTCGCCATCGCCGGGACTGTGCTGGCGTTTTTGCTGTGGCGCCACCTGGCCAGGTATGAGGAGCGTCTGCGCATCAACCGACATGAGCTTGCGTTGCTGGCAGGAATGGCATTGACCGGCGTCGTCGTATTCGCTCCCGCGCTTTATCTGGGATTGCGTTTTACAACGGCAGTGAATGCCACCCTGATCAATGGCTTTGGCCCGCTGATCACCGGGCTGCTGGCCACTTTACTGGTCGGGGAACCGATGTCCTGGCGTCAACTGACGGGCGCCTGCGTGGGACTGGCTGGTGTGGCGGTGTTGATCTCTGGCGGTAGGGTGATGTCTGACATGCCGCATATCAACGCAGGCGACCTGCTCATTCTGGGTACAACGGTACTTTGGGCGCTTTATTCTGTGCTCGGCCGGCTGCTTATGCGCTGGCGTTCTCCCCTCTTCGCAACCGCACTATCTACACTGCTGGGCCTGCCGGTCCTGCTGCTGGCTGCCGGGTGGGAGCAACATGTTCTCCCCGTCCACGTTACCTTACGCCTCATCCTTGCCGTGCCATACATCGGTATTGTGCCCTCAGTGGTCGGTTTCCTTGCCTGGAACGCCGGAGTACATCTGCTGGGCCCAAGCGGTGCGATGGTATTTTATAACACGCTCCCGCTGTATGGCGCACTGGTAGCTTACCTTTTCCTGGGTGAGCCGATTGGCATCAACCATCTGGCTGGCGCGGTGTTGATCATCGGAGGGGGGACCTGGGCTGCATGGAGGCCACGGAGCGTGGATGTACGTTGATTATCTGACGCTTGCCTGTCTGCGCGACCGGCTTGACGCTTTGCTTGGGGCACGCGTCCAGCAGGTACTCCAGCCTGATCCGCTCTCGATCGGCCTGGAACTCTACGCCGGGCAGCGATTCCAGCTCCTTATCTCGGCTCACCCGGAGCATGCCCGTGTGCTCATCGTGCCGTACAAGCTGCGCCGTGGAGTGGAGAAAGAGACACCTGTGCTGCTCCTGCTGCGCAAATGGGTACGGGGCGCAAGGCTGGTGGACGTGACCCAGCCCAGGTGGGAGCGCGTGCTGTGTTTCCATTTCGAGGGGCACGCCGGGGCATGTCGCCTGATCGCAGAAGTAATGGGACGGTACAGCAATGCAATCCTGGTTGGGCCAGGCGGAGATGTGCTGGACGCGCTCAAGCGGGTGGGAGCGGAGATGAACCGCTATCGGGTGACGTTACCCGGCCATCCATATCAGCCACCGCCCCTGCCGGCCGTTCGTCGTCCCCCCGCACCCATGAGGCTGACAGAGTGGAGCGCCCTGCTCGCTTCCGCTGCACCGGATGAGTCGCTTGCGCATTTGCTTACCGCACGGCTGTTGGGTATCAGCCCGCTGGCTGCGCGTGAGGTCTCCTTTCGGGCCACCGGCGACGTCACCTCGCCAGCGCGCGTGGCTGCTCCCGAAGCAGTAGCCATGGCCATTGAAGAGTTGCTTGCACCGCTCGAGACCAGCTCTCCCTGGCGGCCCCACCTGGCATTGGACGAAAACGGCGCCGTCATCGCCTTTGCTCCGTATGAGCTCCGCCAGTTTGAACGTGTTGAAGCAGTTCCCAATATCTGTGAGGCTATGTGGCGTTACTTCGAGCAACTGCTCTCTGCCGACCCATACGGAGCCGCCCGCCGAAAGGTGCAGGAGCTGATTGACCGGGCACGTTCGCGCCTTCAGCGCACACTGGAGCAGTTACAGTCCCAGGTGATTGATGAGGCCCAGGTAGAGGCCCTGCGTGAGGCGGGGGAGTTGCTGCTGGCCTATCAGAACCAGGTGCAGCGCGGTACTGCAAAGATTATGTTGCCGGATTATAGTGGAAAGCCACGTTTAATCGAACTTGATCCTTTGCTGACGGCGGTGGAGAATGCTCAGGAATATTTCCGCCGCTACCGCAAGGCTGCCCGTGCCAGAGCAGAGATCGCCACCCGTGTGGCCCAACTGGCCCCGGAGCTGGAATATCTCGACCTGCTGGCTGCCGATCTGGCTATGGCCGAGACGCGGCCGGAGATAGATGCGGTGCATGAAGCATTACAATCAGCAGGATGGGCGCCTCAGACATCCTCTCCTCGCAGCGGGCAGATTGGAGGCCCGCGCCGTTTCGAGTGCGACGGCTTCACCATCTACGTTGGGCGCAATGTCCGTCAGAATGAATGGCTTACCTTCCAGCGCGCTGCCCCGGACGACCTGTGGCTGCATGTGCGCGGCCTGCCGGGCGCTCACGTGATCATCAAGAGTGGTGGAGCGCAGGTACCGGAGCCGGTCATCCAGAAGGCGGCCGCTCTGGCCGCGTACTATTCGCCTGCACGCGGGGAAAGCCACGTGGGTGTGGACGTGACAGAGCGCCGTAATGTGCGCCGCAGACGCAGCGACCGTTCGGGCCTGGTCTCGTATCGCAATGAGCGCACGGTATGGGTCGCTGCAGCAGTATGTGAGGATGGGTACGATGATCACGATACGCAAAGCGGTCCCGGATGATGCCGGGGCTATCTCTGCGATATGGGAAGTCATTTGCGCGGAGCGCAAGTACACCGCCGTGAAACAGCCCTTCACTCCCGACCAGGAGCGGGATTACCTGGCCTCCCTCTCTCCACGTGAAGCCGTCTTCCTGGCGGAGATTGAGGTGCAGGTCGTGGGGTTTCAGTCACTGGATCGGTGGGCGAAGTACACCGATTCGTTTGACCACGTGGCCACGATGGGCACTTTTGTGCGTCCCGAATGGCGTCGTCAAGGAATCGGCCGTCGCCTGGCGCTGCTGACGTTTGGTTTCGCACGCACCAACGGATACGAGAAAATCGTTGTCTACGTAAGGGGTAGCAATGTCGGTGCCCAGGAGTTCTATCGCAGCCTGGGTTTCATCCCCAGGGGAATGTTGCTCAGGCAGGTAAAAATAGATGGAGAGTACGACGACGAGATTTTTATGGAGCTGTTTTTGGGGATGGTTCATCTTCACCCCAAAATTGGTTTAACACTTTGAGCTGTCTTGAAAAATCGGCCGCCCGCACCTGCGCCCACGGCAGGCTTGTGGGACAGCCTTTCCAGGCTGTCGGCAGGCTGGAAAGGCTGCCCCACACGCCGACAAGGCAAAGTGTCAACCAGTTATGAACCATCCCTGTTTTTGTGCTGAGATGAGCGTCTGTCTGCTCCGCACCGGGGCTGGTGACAGTGTACGTGCCCGTGTAGGGGTCGTGGTACGGCGCGGGACCACCCTCAGTCCTCCCTACAGAGGGGAAGTGCAAAGGCGCGTACAGGCCCGGTCCTTTCAAACGTCAGGTGATCTGATTGATATAGAGTTCCCTTATCAGAACATTTGTTGGTTGGGTGAATATGCGTCCAGAGAACCAATACTTTGACATCTATCCACGCATTGTACTTGCCGGCAGCGAAGCGGTCATCACCATCCGCCCCCTGTTCGATCATTGCCGATGGATCGCGGACAGGCCATGTGAGGTCACCATCTTCCCTGCCGAAAACGCAATCGGGAAGTCAGACTGGAATGAGGTTTCACCCATACATTGCTTACCGCAGAATGGAGCATTGCAGGTCACTTATTGCTTCGATGGCGAGCAGGAATACATCATGCGGATCAGAGCTGCTCAAGGCGAGCCAGGGGGAACGCTCGAATTCCGGCTCTATGCCCTGGAAGCAGACCTGTTTGCCCGCCGGCCTTACAAAGGAGATACGCACCTGCACAGTTGTCGTTCCGACGGCAGAGAATCGCCTGCTTATGTGGCCGCAGCCTGTCGGCGTATCGGGCTGGACTTTATGGCCATTACCGACCATCGGCTCTATGCGCCGTCACTGGAGGCCGCCAGTGCTTTCGCCGACCTGGCGCTCGACCTGCGCATTTACCCGGGCGAGGAAGTCCATCCGCCTGGAAACCGCGCTCACATCGTAAACTTTGGTGGGCGCTTCAGTATCAACGCATTATTCGATACCCCCGAGTATCGTGCTGGTGTGGCAGCCATCGAAAAGGCATTGACAGATTTCCCGGCGGGGGTGGACCGCTATCCTTATGCCTCGTGTGTCTGGTGCTTCGACAAAATCCGCCAAGCTGGCGGGCTGGGAATCTTTTGTCATCCCTACTGGTTCTACGAGCATCACTACGACCTGCCGCAAACGCTGTGTACACTGCTCTTCGAGCGACAACCCTATGATGCGCTGGAACTTATAGGCGGATACCACTTGTACGAAAGCGAATCGAACAATCTGCAGGTGATGCGTTACTGTGAAGAGCGAGCGCGCGGCAGGCACATTCCCATTGTCGGCGCAAGTGACGCGCACGGCTGTGAGACTGGCGAGCTCTTCGGCTGGTTCTACACGATCGTTTTCGCCCCTACCTCAGACCTGCCCGACCTGATCGCGAGCATTAAGGACCTGTACTCAGTGGCCGTTGAAGCGCTCCCCGGCGAAGTGGTGCGTGTGTATGGGCCGTTCCGGTTAGTCAGATACGCTCATTATCTGATGCGTGAGATATTGCCGTCGCACGACGAGTTGTGCGTTGAGGAGGGAAGGCTGATGCAGGCTCACCTGGCCGGGGACACCAACGCAGCAGAGATGCTGCGCCTGCTTGCAGGTCGTACTGCCAGACTTTACGAACATTTCTGGCAGCAATGATGTTTGTTTGAAGCTTCGAGTGATATGCCGGTCGTCTCCAGACGGGATCGGCTTGAACAGGGAACAGGAAAGGAACTGACATGGACAATCATAACTCACCCAGACACATCTCCCGGCGCGAATTCCTCAAGTGGCTGGGAATCGCATCTGGGGCAGCGGTGCTCGGGGGCTGTACACGGGGTGTGCCTGCCCTCTCCCCGACCGCTGTGTCCCCCACTCCCTCCCCAACCCTTACAGTCGAACCGACAGCAGCACCGGCTACTACACCGGCCATGCCGCTCTACAGAGACAGTACCGCGCCTATGGAGGATCGGGTAGAGGACCTGCTCTCCCGGATGACGCTGGATGAGAAGATCGGTCAGATGACCCAGGTAGATCGGAGCGCGATTGACGATCGCGTCGAGGATATTGCCCGATACGGACTGGGCTCGATCCTCAGTGGAGGGGGGTCTACACCAACACCGAACACGCCGAAGGCATGGGCCGACATGTACGACCGCTATCAACAGCAGGCTCTCTCCACCCGCCTCGGCATCCCGCTGATTTATGGGATTGACGCTGTGCACGGCCACAATAATGTGAAAGGCGCCACCATCTTCCCACACAACATCAGCATGGGAGCCACCCGCGATCCCGCATTGATGGAACAGGTTGGACGGGCGACCGCCGAAGAAGTCATCGCCACCGGGCTGAACTGGACGTTTTCTCCCTGTGTCGCCGTCGCGCGCGACGAGCGCTGGGGGCGTACGTATGAAAGTTTCGGCGAAGACCCGGCACTCGTAGCCGAGATGGGCGCAGCCGTGATCCGCGGCTACCAGAGCGCGCGCCTGGGCGACTATCACATTATCGCAACGGCCAAACATTACCTGGGCGACGGTGGCACAACCTATGGCACCGGTGTCAATGGAGGTATTGACCAGGGCGACACGCAGGTGAACGAGGAAACGCTGAGAAGTATTCACCTGCCCCCTTACGTGGCGGCTGCGCACGCCGGAGTGGGTTCTGTCATGGTCTCCTACAGCAGTTGGAATGGCCAGAAGATGCACGGCAATCGCTACCTGATCACCGGAGTGCTCAAAGGCGAACTCGGTTTCCAGGGCTTTGTCGTCTCCGACTGGCAGGCTATAGACCAACTGCCGGGCAACTACCGCAGCGACGTGAGAACCGCGATCAACGCCGGCATTGATATGGTGATGGTGCCCTACGATTACGTCACTTTCATCACAACCCTGCGCAGACTGGTCGAGGATGGTGAGGTGCCTATGGAACGCATTGATGATGCGGTGCGTCGCATCCTGACGGCCAAGTTAAAATTGGGGCTGTTCGAGCATCCCTACGCCAGCCGCGACTTTTTTGACCGCATTGGCTCCGCCGAACATCGCGAACTGGCCCGCCGGGCCGTGCGCGAGTCCATGGTGCTGCTGAAGAACGAACGCCACCTACTCCCGCTTCCTAAGGACTTGAAGCGCATCGTCGTGACCGGCAAAAACGCCGATAACATCGGAAATCAGTGCGGTGGCTGGACCATCACCTGGCAGGGACGCAGCGGCAGGATCACGACCGGTACGACGATCCTGGAAGCGATTAAGCACGCCGTCTCGCCCAATACGGAGGTGATCTACTCCCGCGATGGCCACGGCGCAGAAGGCGCGGACGTGGGCATCGCCATTATCGGCGAAACCCCGTATGCTGAGTTTGAGGGGGATAGCGATAACCTGCAGCTCGCCCCGGCAGATGTCAGCGTGGTGGACAATATCAGGGCGGCTGGCGTCCCGGTGGTAGTGGTCATCGTTTCCGGCAGACCGCTGATCATTGAGCCAGAGCTTGCCAGATGGGACGCGGTGATCGCTGCCTGGCTTCCCGGCACAGAGGGTCAGGGTGTGGCCGACGTGCTCTTCGGCGATTATGCCCCAACAGGCAAATTACCATGCTCCTGGCCGCGCTCAATGGATCAGATTCCGATCAATGTCGGCGACGCCGGGTATGACCCGCTGTTTCCCTACGGGTTCGGCCTGAGCTATTAACGGCCTTGCCCGGAATGGGGTCCTCCTGAACCTGCTGTGGCGGAGTACGAAAAGCTTGTCGGACGCTCCGCTCATCCGGGATTTTACGGCACCGTCCAGTGTCCAAGTCTGAAGGTGTCACTCCCGTCCGTTAACAACACCCGCTCCAGGTCAGGCCAGCCGTAAACTCCGACCAACATCTGGTATTCTCCCGAATCCAGCTTATCGGGCATATTCAATACAAAACGGGTTATCAACACGTCACCATCGCGCCAGTACCGGCTGGGAATGCCGGGGCCATCGCTCTGGGTCACCAGTGTCCCCTCCCGAAGCAGATGGGTAAAGAAATGATAGGCCCGTGGGGAGACCTCCCGATAATGCCAGGTGTATGTGACATGGAGCTGCCCGCCGGGCTGTGGCTCCTCGATTTCTGCCCGTAGCAGGCTCAGGCCGTTGCGCCATTCTGCCAGAGGAGAGGCGCTATCCGACCTTGGGGGCACACAGATAAAGCGCCAGGGTGGCCGGGCAGGGATGCTCATGAGCGGCTGCTCCGTTGCCCGATCGGCTATCGGGGCCAGGTCTCCATCCGATGCCGATGGCCCAAGCATATAACAGGCGCACGAGGCAGGGATGATCAGTCCCTGTCCTGTCTGGACAGCACGCACCCTGTCGCTCTGAACAAATGAGCGGATCCACTCGAATGGAGAGCCATCTCCATCAAAGTAGCTGATGATGATCACCTGACATGCCGGTTTCTCCGCCAGATAGTGCTGCACCTGCTCCGCCGCTCTGTCCATCAACCAGGCTCTGGTGGACGCGCCCAGCCGTCCCTCCTGCTCCAGACGGATGCGCACGCCCCATATGCCGGCCCACCAGGTTACCAGGAGCAGAAGTGAGGCCAGAGCCGGGATCCCCACTATTTTGCCCGCGATGCGGGTCGTCCCTTTTTCTGAAGAGAGGCATCCCTGTACCCACGCTCCAATCAGCGCAAACGGGGCAGGGAAGATGGTGAGCAGGTAAAAGTGTTGCAGGTGCACACCAGGGGACAGGAGAAACGGCACGGGGGCCAGCAATGTCCACCCCAGAGAAAAGGCAAGCGCAGACCGATCCCCCGACCCCCGCAGGATACGCCACCCTGTCCACAACACTGCCAGGGCCACCAGGGCAAGTACCAGGTGGTATGCGAAGGGAAGCCAGACTACAGATTCACCCCACAGCGAGCTGCGCGGCGTGCTGAGTACTTCCTTGCCCGTGAGTAACTCTGAGGAAAGACGCAGTGCCATCTGATTCCATCCCCATCTGGCCCGGCTTTGAAGCGAAGGGGTAAAATCGGCGAAAGAGGTTCTGACTAGAAAGGTGAGGTAAGGAAGCATCAGGAGTGCGCTCCCGCCTGCCCCCAGCAGAAAACCCGGCCATAGATTTACCCTGCTGCCCCGCGTGCCACGCCAGCACAGCAGAGCTGCGATCACGAACAGTGCTACTGCCCAGGGCAGGGCTGCCAGGTGCGCCGCGCCCATCAGCGTGGCGCCGAGCAGGCCCACGGTGGGATAAAGGTTACGCTTTCGGATACCGGGAGTTGCCATAGGCAACAGGGAAGAGAACGCGATGGTGGCAAAGGCAGGGACCAATGTCTGATACCAGATCCAGCGCGCGAATTCCACGATCCAGGGATTGGCTGCGTACATGGCGGCAGCTATCGTTGCAGCGACAGGGCCAGACACCCGCCGCACTGCCTGATATAGCCAGGCTATGGCAACCAGGTCCACCACCGAAAAGAACCACCTGACAGCTACAATCCTGGGCACTATCAAAAGTGGGATGGCAGCCAGGTAGGAGGTCATTGCCGTTTGCGGTATCCCCACTGATGATTTGATGCCGACCAGGGGCAGGCCACGTAAAAAGGCTGCGTCAAATGCAGCAGCCAGGATATAAGATTGATCCCCGCCAATGGGAGACTCCTCAAAGCCGGCCAGGCGCAACAGTGCTGCCAGCAGCACAATAAGGACCCCTGTCCAGATACACCAGGAGTGACACAGCGTGTTTTTCCTTATCAATGCTCAACTCCCTGGATAAAATGGTGCGATCTCACTGCTGAAATCATGCTCTCATGCATTCCGTATCCCTTGAAGAGCCATCTGCTGGCTGGTGTGGATACTCACTGCATGCCCTGTGCCTGGTATGCTGCATATGCAGCCCTTATGTGGCTATGGAGGGGAATATTCTCCAGATAGGTACGGCGGAAATGACTCTCCGGTGGGATTTGGGCCCACTTACGCATCATCTCATCGCAGGCATGCTGCAGATACTCCATCGCCTCCTCCTGGCGACCGTTTGCTGCCAGGGCCAGGCTATGGCGGTAAAGTATCTCCTCACTGACGCACTCGATAGGACGGACGAATCCGAACGAGCGGTAGATTCCCAGTGCTTCCTGTGAGGCTTCCAGGGCTGCCTGGAGATGAGTTTGTCGTTGTACCGGGTCGGAGACGGTCTGCGCCAGGCCGAGATGTGCGGCACTGGCTTCGCACGCGGCGACCATCTGGTACTGGCGCGAGAGCTGAGGGTTGTCCACAAATGCAGCGCGGTTGGCAGTGGCCAGCTCAAGCGCCGTCCTCAGGTTGGATTCGCCGCCTATAGCGTTGTGCAGGATAGCCGAGACCAGGTCCAACCCCACCCGTCCAATCTGCTGGGTAAGCGATTTGCCAGCGTGGCGGGCAAGCTCCAATGTTGCCGAGGCCTCCTCATACTTCCCCTGGACGATTTGAACCTGGGCAATCCGGAGCAGGGGATAGACCTGGCCTGGCATTCCTTCCCAGAGCTTTCGGCTCTCCTCCAGCATTGCCAGCCCGGCCTCGTAATCGCCCAGGTAGATGGCCTGAATCTGGCCGCAGAACATAAGGGCCTGGGCTTCGGCCGGGCGATGACCGATTTCCCGGCTGAGGCACAACATTTTCTCGTGGCATTCCTTCAGGCGGCGGTAGTAATCGTCGCTGTTCTCCAGTTGGACGCCTATAAGGTTCAGAATCTCCAGCTCGGTTATCTTATCATTCAGCTCCTGGCTGATAGGGAGTGCGGCCTGCAGGTACTCCACACTCCGCTCTGGCTCACTTGAAGCGCACAGTTGTCCCAGGTTGATGAGGATGCTGACTTCGTAGCGCCTGTCGCCAAGCTGACGGGCCAGCTCAAGGGCGCGCCGGGCAAACTCCCATCCGGAGGGATCATTGAGCCAGAAACGTTGACGGGCCACGGCGACAAGGCTCTGCATTTCCCGGTAATGATCTCCCAGTTGCTGGGCCAGCGCCAATGCCTGCTGGGCCATCGGAATAGCCTCCTCCAAATCCTCCTGCTCCCGCAAGTCCGCCACACCTGGTTGTTGCAATATGGCGTCTATCAGCCAGACAGGGTCGTCGGCCAACTGGTGGGCCAGGGAGAGCAGGGCCCGGGCATCAGCCCACATCGCCTCGAAGTCGCCCATCATGAAAAGCACTTCGCGCCTGCCATTCAGAACCTCGAAGCGCTGGGTGAGGATGGCATAGTGCTGGCTGTCACTGATGGCCTGAGCCTCCATCTGCTCCAGAAGTTCGAGAGCACGACTGTAGTGTCTCAGAGCATCGGCATTGGCGTAGAGCTCCCGGGCCTGCCCGGCGGCCTGTATGGTGTAAAAGAGCTCCTTTCTGATATGGCCAGCACGTCGGTAGTGATATGCCAGCGCGCTGTAGTGACGGGGCCAGATCTCCGGCCCCGCCAGTTCTTCCAGGTACTCTGCGACTTTGAGGTGATACGCAGCTCGCTGAGCAGTGAGCAGGCTTTCGTAAGCTGCATCGCGCACGAGCGTGGACTTAAAGACGTATTCCATTCCCAGGTCGGGGACCCTGCCACGTTCGTAGATCAGTTGTGCGCGTTGAAGCGCTGTCAGACAAGCCTTAAGGGTTGGCACATCCATTGCTCTATCGCCAGGTGAGGGACTGCCAGCCAGCGCTTCAAGCACGCCTGACCAGAATACCTGCCCGATCACAGCCGCCATCTGAAGTACCCGGCGTTCCTCGGGCGACAGGCGGTCTATGCGAGCCATAAGCAGGCTCTGTAACGTGTCGGGCAGGCTGAGTGAATCTACCGGTCGTGCCAGATACCATCCTCCTCTCCTTTCATCTCTGGCCAGTGTTCCCTGCTCGATCAGTGAGCGGATGATTTCCTCCAGATAGTAGGGGTTGCCCTCAGATTTACTGATGACCAGGGAGCACACATCTGAAGGCAACGCATCCGGGCCAAGGATTTGGTTGATGAATTCGCAGCTTTCGGCCTCGGTCAGGGAATCAAGTGTGATGACGGTAGTACGGTGGGGATATTCTGTTTCTGCCTGGGTTCGGAACCTCCACGCCGGCGAGGTGCGCTCAGGGTGGCACAGGACCAGCCACAGTAGTGGCTCCTGTTCACACAATGGGAGGCAGTACTCTAAAAGCTCAAGTGAGGTCGCGTCGGCCCAGTGCAAATCCTCCAGGGTCAGTACAAGCGGCTGGTGCCTGGCCATCGCCTCAACCCATTGCCGTATAGCCAGAAAAGTACGCTGCCGCAACACGGCCATTTCGCTGGCGACCTGTTGCCCCCAGGCTATGTCGGTGGGCAGGGGCATCTGCCGCTTCCATTCGGCGGCCTGGCGCGCGATCCACTCTGGGACATAATCGTCAGGCGGCAAAGAGAGAAGGGTCACCAGGTAAGGGTAATATTCAGAGAAGCGTGAGCCCCACAGCGCCTCTGCTCTGGCACGGAGCTGCTGGCGCATCTCCTCATTCGGTTCCGCCGGGTGAACTCCCAGCCAGTCTTGCAACAGGTCTATCCACATCGAGTAAGGTGACGACTGCCCATAGGAACGGCAGCGCCCGTACAGCCATACCAAAGCGGGAGAGGGTGTAGACGTCCCGGCCAGGAGTATCTCCCGGCGGGTGAAATGCTGACGCACCTGACTCACCAGCAGAGATTTGCCCATCCCCCTCTCGCCAGTTATGATGGCAATGCCACCTTTGCCGCTGTACAGCCCCTCGACACAGCTCTTCAAGGCCTGAAACTCGGCTTCCCGTCCGATCAGTGGGGGAGGATAAGCATACTCAACATGGACCACCGGCGCGACAGGACGGTAGGCAGCCACCGGCTGGCTGATTCCCTTGAGGACCAGGCTCCCCACCGGCTCCCACTCAAACTGCGAGCTGACCAGCCGGTAGGTGTTCTCGCCAACCAACACGGTGCCCGGCTCGGCGGCTGCTTCCAGGCGTGCAGCAAGTGCGACTGCTTCACCCATCGCGGTATCTTCGCTATGCTGACGGCTATCGCCCACACTGGTGACGATGACCTCGCCGGTATTGATACCCACCCGCAGGCGCAGGGTGATGCCCTTCTCCGCCAGTTCGGCCGTATAAGTAGCCAGCGCACGTTGCATCGCCAGGCCGGCCAGCACCGCCCGCTCCGGGTCATCCTCGTGCGCTGAGCTGGCCCCGAAAAACGCCACCAGTCCGTCGCCACGGAATTGGTGCACTTCGCCGCCATACCGGTATATCTCCGATTCCAGGATGCGGAGGACCTGGTTCATGAGCTCTACCCACGCCTCGGTGCCGATCTGCTCGAGGAGGTTGGTGGAGCTACTTACATCGGCTATCAGTACAGTTGTCAGCCTGCGTTCCCCTCCCAGAGGAAATGACGGGGCAGAGGCCTGCTTAGGCTGGGATGCCTGTTCGTAAATAGAGGGGCCGGGATATGCAGGGGCAATTTCCGCTGTCTCAAGCGGGATGCCACACCAGCCACAGAAGCGGAAATCCGGCGGATTGGCAAAGTGGCAGGCAGGGCACACTCTCGCCAGGCGTGCTCCGCACATGCCGCAAAATTGCATTCCGGGCGGACTTTCGTAACCGCAGGATGGGCATCTCATAGCTGACAGTCACTCGATATGTGATTATACACTCCCTGCAGGAACTGACAAATTTGCCAGCCTGTGGGTGTTCGAAGCAAATCCCAATCCAGGAAGGGAGTCGAGGCTTTAGCCGGCGCAAGCGCGGCAAAAACCGGCTGAAGTACCCCTACCTACCCGACTCCGGGCGGGAAAAGCGGCGTCGGCGTAGCC
>Ga0209101_1000234_pt1 | contig 47452 bp, 35 predicted proteins | sample ConPoolayeCmetaG_FD_185481 | JGI IMG/M metagenome (GOLD analysis project Ga0209101, IMG submission 185481) | Hot spring microbial mat communities from California, USA to study Microbial Dark Matter (Phase II) - Cone Pool mat layer C metaG... ... | reverse complement strand
TACTTAACGGGTTTCCATAGCCCACGCTTTGGCCGCCGAGGGTGTAGTGCGCCTGGTGACCATCTAGCGGTGCTCATGCTGGCACCGGCCCTATCCAAGCACTCCTTCTATGATGTCGGGTAATGAACTCAAAGGTATCGGCCCGGGGGAGTGCGTCACTTCTTGCACGAGTAAGGGAGCAAGAGCAGGCTGTGGCCGGTCGTGACGACGTCAGTTGTAGGGCAACTGCGAGTAGTTGCCCTACATGTGGCCGGTCGTGCGGCGTCGGGCGTGGTCTGAAGACCGGCCCGAGCCAGCGGATGCAAAAATATGACGGACACCCTGCCCGGACAGGCCGGTTTGCATCTGGAGCACACTGTGTTAAAATTATTGTGATACCCCTGCGGATATTTCCTAAGGAGCTGGGATGACTTTGCTGCTCGCTGGCGATATCGGAGGAACCAAAACAAGCCTGGCCCTTTTCTCGCCTCAGCAAGGAATGCACAGGCCATTGGCAGAGGCAACCTTCGCCAGTGCTGATTACCCAAACCTGGAGTCCATCGTAAGCCTCTTTCTCTCCCAGGTTCACTATCAGCATATAGAGCGGGCCTGTTTCGGTGTGGCGGGTCCCGTTGTCAACGGGCGGGCTTCTATAACTAACCTCCCCTGGGTAATAGACGAAGCGGCGCTTCGGAGGACACTTGGTATACCTCAGGTGCAACTGATCAATGATCTGTTCGCAGTTGCCAGCGCTGTGCCACATCTGAATCCAGGCGATTTGCACACCCTGAATGTCGGCCAGGCAACACCTGGGGGAACGATAGCCATAGTGGCGCCGGGCACCGGGCTGGGAGAAGCATTTCTCATTTGGGACGGCTCGCGCTACCGTGCCTGCGCTTCCGAGGGTGGCCATGCCGATTTTGCTCCGACCAATCGTATGGAGTGCGAGCTGCTGAATTATCTGCAAGAGACATTGGGCTTCGAGCATGTCAGCTATGAGCGGGTTTGCTCAGGCTTGGGGATTCCCAACATTTACTCCTACCTTAAACATATCAACCATGCCGTGGAGCCGGAGTGGCTGACCCGGCAACTTGCCGCAGCAGCGGATATCGTGCCCGTAATTGTCAGCGCCGCTCTGGACGGTGAGAGGCAGAGCAGCCTGTGCCTGGCTACCCTCAGGCTCTTTGTATCCATCCTGGGTGCAGAGGCGGGGAACCTTGCCCTCAAAGTGCTTGCAACCGGCGGCGTGTACCTTGGAGGAGGGATACCGCCGCGCATCCTGCCGGTGTTGGACGAAGAGCTGTTCCTCAAATCATTCTGCAACAAGGGGCGACTTAAAGAATTGCTCTTGCAGATGCCGGTGCACGTGATCATGAACCAGAAGACGGCTCTCATTGGAGCCGCATATCATGCTCTTGAAACGTAGTTCGTGCCCAAGGTGACAGTCACCTCTTTCCGGACAGGCACTGAGAACATCGGACCTGGTTGGCTGTGGTATCTGGTGGTGATATGCTGCGCTTATGCGCAGAGTCGAACCATACCTGGCCAGGAGGTTGTCTTATCGTCAGTCAAGCCATCGGTGTAAACCAGGACATCCTGCAACTCAAACGTCAGGCAGCAGAATGTGCGGTTGAGTTAATCGCCCCGGGGATGGTGGTGGGACTGGGCCACGGGAGCACCGCTATCTTTGCCATCCGCCGTATCGCCGCATTGCTGCAACAGGGCCGGCTGTGGGATATTTGGGGTATCCCCTGTTCGCGGCAGGTCGAGGCTGATGCCCGGGCCCTGGGCATACCGCTGACCTCGCTGGAGGAGCACCCCGTCGTGGATATTACCATTGACGGAGCGGACGAAGTAGACCCGGCGCTTAACGTGATCAAAGGCGGGGGTGGAGCGCTTTTGCGCGAGAAGATCGTTGCTCAGAACAGTCGCCGTGAGATCATCGTGGTTGACGAGTCCAAGCTCTCACCTGCGCTTGGCACCAGGTGGGCGGTACCGGTAGAGGTCGTGCCTTTCGGGTGGCGTTCTCAGGTCTCCTTTCTCGAGTCACTCGGCGCAGAGGTTAGAGTAAGACAGAATCAGGATGGTTCCCTGTTCAAGACCGATCAGGGCAATTTAATTTTGGACTGCCGTTTCGGTCCAATTGCCGACCCATATGCACTGGCAAACAGGCTGAACGGACGTGCTGGCATTGTGGAGCATGGCCTGTTCCTGGGGCTGGTCACAGATGTGATAGTCGCCTTTGCCCAGACGGGTGTCCAACACCTCATACGCAATTCCGTTAATCCTGAAGGACCGGGCACGTGAATCATCTGCCTCCGGATGTAGCATCAGGCCTCCGCACAACACTGGGACGTGTCCTGACCACCCCTACAGCGGCGGATTTATGGAAGCTCCAGGCTTACCTGCTGGCAGCAGAAGGAGAGGAGGCGCAACTGGCACGTGGCACGGCGGGCATGTTTCACAGTTACCTGCAGGACCTGGAAAGCAAAATCTCCTCCCGGCAGGCCAGCAGCCTGGCCGCGGCTCTGGCGGCCGCTGCTGTGAGCAGTGTGAGCCTGCAGGAGCTGTTGATAGAACGCGAGCAGCCGCTGCAACGCATTTTGGGCAGCATCGCCTCTGCCATGCTGGAGATTGGGTCGGCTACCCAGAGCGTGCGTGCCTGGGAGATTGAAACATCGCTGGTGCATTACGAGGCCGCCTGGCATCTATATGGTGAGCTCTGGGATATTTCTCTGGCTGCGCGGCCCGAACTTTCCTGGCAGGAGCGTCGAGCCTTCACAGAGCAATTGATGCTGCCGATCCTCTCATACGAAACCCCAGGGACCATCAAAACCATCCTGCTGATCAAGCTTTTCCAGGCCGTGCTGCTCGCGCGCCTTTTGCCGCTACTTGCGGGTGAAGAGGATACCACACGGGCCAATATCGCCCATCAGTGAAACTTTGTCGGGAAGAGTCAGATGGAAAATGTCAGAATACTTCTGGTTGATGACGAAAGGCTGGTAAGGCGGAGTATGGAAAAGACGTTGTTGAGGGCCGGCTTCGACGTGGACACGGCTGAGGATGTCCGTGAAGCTCTCGCCAAATTTGAAGCGGCTCTGGCTGATGAGGAAGAAGGCCCCTACGCGCTTGCCATACTGGACCTGAGTATGCCCAATTTTGATGGCCTCGCGGACCCTAACGCCGGCCTCCAGTTGTTAAGCAAATTACTTGAGCTTGATGCGGACCTCCCGGTCGTAGTGCTGACCGCTTTCGACGAGGTGGCGCGCGCCAAGGAAGCGGTCGCGCGCGGGGCCAGGGCCTATTTCGTTAAAGGCCGCGAGTCCGGATTGCTTGAAATCGTGAACGAGATCTTAGCACAGCACGAGGGATGAGCTATGCGGTATAATAACGCTACCACTCTGGCGGAACGGCGTGCAACTTTACTTCAAGCTGCGGCCAAAGTCGGGCGCAGCGTTACCTCTATATTGGACCCCCAACTCCTCCTGGAGCGAACTGTAGACATTATCTGTGATGAGTTCGGTTTCTACTACGCCGGCGTATTCCTGATTGACGAGACCGGTGAATGGGCCGTGCTCAAGGCCGGCCGTGGCGAGGCCGGCGCCGCCATGGTCGCTGCCGGCCACAAACTCAAAGTAGACGGCCACTCGATGATCGGAGCCGCCACGGGTCAGCGTCAGGCTCGCATCGCGCTGGACGTGGGCGAGGAGCCGGTCCATTTCAAGAACCCCTATCTGCCGCACACCCGCTCCGAAATGGCCCTTCCACTGATCGTGGGTGATGAGGTGATCGGCGCGCTGACAGTGCAGAGCACCGAGGAGGCCGCCTTCACCGAGGATGACATCACCGTCTTGCAGACGATGGCCGATCAACTGGCCATTGCTATCCACAACGCCAACCTCCATCAACAGAACAAGCGTCTGCTGGCGCGCGCAGAGCGACGTGCCCGCCTGCTCGAAGCCGCTGCTAAAGTCAGCCGCGATGTGACCTCTATCCTTGACATGGATACGCTGCTGAAGCGGACGGTGGACGTCATTTGCGACACCTATGGCTTCTACTATGCTGGCGTCTTTCTTCTGGACGAGACCGGCGAATGGGCCGTGCTCAGAGCCGGCCGTGGCGAGGCCGGCGCTGCGATGATCGCCGCCGGCCACAAACTGCAGGTGGGCGGCCACTCGATGATCGGTACATGCATCGAACAACGCAAGGCTCGCATCGCGCTGGACGTGGGCGAGGAGCCGGTCCATTTCAAGAACCCCTACCTGCCACATACACGCTCCGAAATGGCCCTCCCGCTGGTGGTGGGTGACCGTGCCATAGGTGCTGTGACCGTCCAGAGTGTTGAGGAAGCCGCCTTTAGCGAGGACGACATCACTTCTATCCAGGCCATGGCCGATCAGCTCGCCATCGCCATCAACAATGCCCGGCTGCTTAAAGAGCTGGAGGCCGCGCATGCCGAACTGCTACGCACCAAGACCTTCGAAGCCCTGGCCACCTCAACCCTGGCCGCCATCCACTGGATCGGCAACAAGGCCTTACCTATCACAACCAGTGTTAACCTGCTGCGGGACGATCTCCAGAAACTCGCCGGAAGCCACCCGGAGCTGGTGGAATCCATGCTCGAAGATCTGGATACAATCGAAAACAGTGCCCGCCTTATCTTTTCCGTTCAGGAGCACCTGATCGGGCCGGCGCGTGAGGAGAAACCACGCCCTGCTATGGCAGACGACGTGCTCAGGGATACCGCAGTCAAAATGGGCATCCCGGCTGCCATGCTTACGTACCAGGCAGAACGTGAGCTACCCCTGATCCTGGCAGATACCACCCAGTTGAGCCGCGCTTTCAGCTACATCCTGAAAAATGCACTGGAGGCGATGGAAGGCCAGGAGAAGCAAAAGATCACGGTCGAAATGGCTCCTGCTGAAGGCGGGCGTTTCCTTGCCATTCGTATCTCCGACACCGGCCCGGGCATCCCGGAGGATGCGCTGGACAAAATCTGGGCCGCTTTTTACACGACCAAAGGAGTCAAACACGCCGGCCTGGGGCTTTCAGCCTGTTACCAGATTATCCAGCAGGCCGAGGGCAGGATCTCGGCGACCAACCTGCCCGGTGGCGGGGCCATGTTTGAACTGCTCATCCCCACTTATGACGGGCCGGTACCGGCGGCGGAGTTTTCGCTCCGTCGTTCCATCCTGCTGATTGACGATGATGATGCCTGGAGTCGTTTCGCCGAGGCTGCTCTGGAAAGCGGGGGCAATACCGTGATCCGCAGCAATGATGGCCACACCGACCTGGACGCTTTCGACCTGATCCTGGTAGATGACGCATTGGAGAAAGCCGACCTGCGCAAAGTGCTGGAGCATCTCAAGAAGGCCGGTGCCAGCTTCAAAACCATCGTGGTGGCCTCCAGCCTGCGCGTCGAAAGGGCGATGGAACTGATGCCCTTTGGGATACGCGATGTTGTGCTCAAGCCCTATACGGCGGCTGCCCTTGCCCAGATCGTCTATTGAGGAACACTGGATGTTTCATTTTCTCCGCGAAATTGGTGTACACTTGGGCTGCCCCAGAAAATCGGCTGCCTGATGGTTAACGTAGAGGCGCAGCGCGCTGCACCCCTACGCGCCACTGCTGTGGCCTTAACCAATTACGAACCATACCAGAACATTCAGGAGTAAACAGCCATGCCTCTCCAGCCAGAACCAACCGTTGGCGATACAGCCTGGTTTGTCCATGACCGTTTCGGCATGTTCATCCATTGGGGGCTCTACGCGCTGGCAGCCCGCCATGAGTGGGTGAAGAGCCACGAGCGCATGGATGATGCCCACTATCAACGCTACTTCGACCACTTCAACCCGGACCTGTTCGATCCTCAGGAGTGGGCCCGCCTGGCCCGTCAGGCCGGCATGAAATACATGGTGATCACCTCCAAGCACCACGAGGGTTTCTGTCTGTGGGATTCGCAGTACACCGACTACAAGGCCACCAACACCCCCTACGGCAAAGACCTGTTGCGGCCAATTTACGAAGCGTTCCGGTCCGAAGGGCTGCGCGTCGGGTTCTACTATTCCCTGATTGACTGGCATCATCCCGACTTTACCATTGATGTGTTCCATCCCCTGCGCGATCACCCTGAAGCACCGGAGATGAACAGGCGTCGCGACATCAGAAAGTATGCCGCCTACCTCCACGCCCAGGTGCGCGAATTGCTCACCATCTTCGAGCCGGACATACTCTGGCTTGACTTCTCCTACCCGAACCAGGAATATCGCGGGATGCCTGGTAAAGGCCGCAAAGATTGGCAAAGTGAGGAACTGTACCGTATGATCCGCGAGCTGCGGCCGCGCATACTCCTGAACAACCGTATGGACCTGCACGATGTAAAACCGGACTTCTACACCCCGGAGCAGTACCAGCCGACCGAATGGGTCAAGGTTGACGGCAAGCCCGTGGTGTGGGAGACATGCCAGACCTTCTCCGGCTCCTGGGGTTATCACAGGGATGAGGCCACATGGAAAAGTCCTGAGCAATTGATCCAGATGCTTATCAACACCGTGTCTTGTGGGGGCAACCTGCTGATGAACGTCGGGCCGACGGCGCGGGGCAATTTCGACGAGCGGGCACAGGCAGCGCTCCGTGTGTACACGGATTGGATGCGGTTGCACTCGCGTTCCATCTATGGTTGCACACAGAGCGATTTCACCCCTCCGCCGGATGTGCGCTACACTCAGACCGGCCCCGAGCGCGCCCGCAGGGAAGGCAACAGACTGTATGTGCATATCTATGCCTGGCCTTTCCGTCACCTGCGCCTGCCGGGACTGGCCGGTAAGGTCGAGTATGCGCAACTGCTCAATGACGCCAGCGAGATACCCATGAAAGAGCCTGAAGAAAAGCCCTCCTGGGACGAGGAGCCGTTGCCTCCTGGCACGTTGCTTTTGACACTGCCGGTGAAGAAACCTAACGTCGTGGTGCCGGTGATCGAGCTGTTTCTGAAATCCTGACGCGGCCTCAACACGCAATCCAACTCTGGTGGGTGTGCATTACACGCATTACTTTCCCTTGGGTCCTGCATCCTCCATCTTGCATCCGGAGAACACAATGAGCGATCTTACCAGAGAAGAACTTGTAGCCAGAGCAAATAAACCGGCCGAAGAGGCGCTCCGTCTGCACCCGTTTTATCGAGGCAAAATACAGATGGCCCTTAAGTGCGCTGTGCGTGGTCTGGAGGATTTCTCGATATGGTACACACCCGGTGTGGCAGCGCCGTGCCGCGCCATCCACGAAAACGAAGAGCTGGTCTATGAGTATACCAACAGGGGCAATACCGTCGCCGTCGTCTCTGACGGCACGCGTGTGCTTGGCCTGGGCGACATCGGCCCCGCTGCTGCCATGCCGGTTATGGAAGGGAAAGCGTTGCTCTTCAAATACCTGGGTGGCGTGGACGCCGTGCCGATCTGTCTGGACACCAGGGATCCCTACCGTATGATTCTGGTAGTCAAATTGATCCAGCCCTCCTTCGGCGGGATCAATCTGGAGGACATCGAGCAACCCAAGTGCTTCCGCGTGCTTGACATGCTGCGCAGTGATCCTGAGGTCCAAATCCCGGTCTGGCATGACGATCAGCAGGGGACGGCAACCGTCATCCTGGCCGGCCTGATTAACGCGCTCAAGATAGTCGGCAAGCGTATGGACGAGATAAAAGTCTCAATTATAGGGACCGGCGCTGCCAATGTTGCCACGATACGCCTGCTTGTCGCTTCGGGAGTACGCTTCGGCAATATCTATGCCTGCGATAGCAAAGGTCTCCTTCATCCGGAACGCGAGGACATCGCTCAACGCAAGATCGAGTTTGTTGATAAATGGCGCATCTGCCAGCTTTCCAATGCCGAGGGGCGCCGTGGCGGGCCTGCTGAAGCCATGCGCGGCACTGATGTCTGTATCGGCCTGAGCAGGCCGGGGCCTGGCACCATTCTGCCGGAGTGGGTAAAGGGTATGGCAGAGGATGCTATTGTCTTCCCGTGCGCCAATCCCGTCCCGGAGATCTGGCCCTGGGAAGCCAAAGAAGCCGGCGCGCGCATTGTGGGCACCGGCCGCAGCGATTTTCCCAATCAGATCAACAACTCACTTGGTTTCCCGGCCATCTTCCGTGGCGTGTTGGATGTGCGGGCCACAACGATCACCGACGAAATGGCCATCGCTGCCGCTGAGGAGCTGGCTCGCTTCCAGGAGGAAAAAGGCCTCGACGAGGAACATATCATACCGACAATGGATGACTGGGCGGTCTTCCCACGCGAAGCAGCCGCGGTCGGGGTGAAAGCTCAGGAACAGGGTGTGGCCAGACTGCGCCTCTCCTATGATGAATTGCTCCGCAAAGCAGAGGATACCATCCGACAGGCGCAGGAGATGGTCCGCTTCATGATGGAACGAGAAATCATTCCTCCCATACCCCCGGCGCCGTAGTACCGGGAGGTGTCTGTCACCTTCTTGGAGGACAACTGCTCGCAGTTGTCCTCCAAGACCGGCCCGAGCCAGGTGTACGCAAATATGACGGACACCCGTGCCGGGGGCGGCTGCCCGCCTCCACCGTACCGGCGCATGCTGACGCAGTGGCTGAGCCAGTCTCTCACCCGGAGAGGAATATGCGATGAGCAACCCTGTTAAAATCTGCGAGTTGATGCTGCGCGACGGTCACCAATCCCTCCTCGCCACCCGTATGCGCACCGACGATATGCTCCCCATCGCCGAGAAAATTGACCAGGTCGGCTACTGGGCGGTAGAGATGTGGGGCGGCGCTACCTTTGACTCCGCCATGCGTTTCCTGGACGAGGATCCCTGGGAGCGCATCCGACGCCTCAAGGAACGTATGCCCCGTACTCCGTTCATGATGCTCCTGCGCGGCCAAAACATCGTCGGTTACAGGCATTACCCCGATGACGTGCTCGAGCGCTTCATCGTGCGCGCCCGCGCCAACGGCATAGATATCTTCCGCATTTTCGACGCGCTCAACGATGTGCGCAACATGCAACGGGCGATGGAATACGTCAAGAGAGAAAAGGGACACGTCCAGGCTGCCATTTCCTACACCACCGGACCACCTTACCACATTGACTATTTTGTGAACCTGGCCCGCCAACTGGCAGATATGGGCGCGGACTCGATCTGTATCAAGGATATGGCCGGGTTGATCACGCCCTACGCAGCCTGCGAACTGGTCAGCCGCCTCAAGGCAGAACTGCCCGATCTGCCCGTGCTCCTTCACTCACATGCCACAAGCGGCATGTCCACCACAGCCCTCCTCAAAGCGATCGAGGCAGGGGTAGACATTGTGGACACCGCCATCTCCTCCCTTTCCCTGACCACATCCCACTCTCCCACCGAGTCCGTCGTGGCAATGCTCCAGGGCACAGAGCGCGACCCCGGGCTGGACCTGGCTCTGCTGGCCGAGATAGCTGCCTACTTCGCCCGCGTACGCCGCAAGTATGCCCGCTTCGAGAGCGGCATGTTCGGCGTGGACGTGAACGTGCTTCAGTATCAGATTCCAGGTGGCATGCTCTCCAATCTCGTCTCTCAGTTGCGTGAGCAGGGCGCGGAGGATAAGTACGAGGCCGTGCTCGCAGAGGTGCCCCGCGTGCGGGCTGAACTCGGCTACCCGCCACTGGTCACGCCCTCCAGTCAGATAGTCGGTACCCAGGCGGTTCTGAACGTCCTGCTGGGCGAAAGGTACAGGCTGGTTCCTGAAGAGGTGCGCAAATACGTGCTGGGCTATTACGGCCGTCCACCGGCTCCAATTGACCCTCAGATCAGGCGGCTCGTCATCGGTGATGAGGAGCCGATAACCTGCCGTCCGGCCGATCTCCTGCCCCCGGGTATGGAGAAGGCACGGCGCGAGATCGGGGAGCTGGCGCGTCACGAAGAGGACGTGATCTCCTACGCCTTGTTTCCACAGGTGGCCAGGCAGTTTCTGGAGCGACGCGCCCAGGGTAAGAAGACGCCCGGGCCGGTGGTTGCCGCTATCGCCGGACTGTTACTCAGACAGGAGAAGGAACGCTCCCAGGCTGCGGCACAGGTGACATCTGCGGCCCCTGCTCCCCCAGCCTGGAGAATGTCCTGGCGCCCGGGACCGGGCCACTGGATGGGGCTTATTGCAGGCGCAGGAGGAATGCGGTAGGCTCTTCTGGAATGTATGGCTGATACTCTGGATTGCCAGCCAGATAGTTTAGTGTTAAAATTGAACTTGATGAGCCATTTGTGGACCCCCTGGCGTATGGCCTACCTGCGCGGTGAGGAAGTTTTGCCCGAAGGCTGCCTGTTCTGTCTCAAACCACGATTAGATGATGCCGAAGCACACATTGTGTACCGGGGCCCCCTGTGCTATGTGATCCTCAACCGCTTCCCTTACAACAACGGTCATCTGATGGTTGTCCCATATCTGCACGTTGCCACGCTGGAAGAGCTGGATGCTGAGAGTGCAACTGAGTTGATGGTCCTTGCTCAGGTAAGCCTGCGGGTGTTACGCGCGGCTTACGCTCCAGAAGGGTTTAATTTGGGGATCAATATCGGTAGTGCGGCCGGTGCCGGCGTGGCAGATCACATCCATCTTCACATAGTCCCCAGGTGGGGCGGGGACACCAATTATATGACCACCGTAGGACAGACCCGCGTCATCCCTGAGATATTGGAACAGACCTACGAACGTTTAAAGCCACTGTTTTCACAGTATTTGACTGCCAGCCAGTCTTGAGCGAGGCCAATTGAAATCACTCTCCTTAAAGCCTATCCGAAAAACCGTACAAGCGGCATCCCTATGCCGCTTATACCGACGCATAGGGATGCGTCAGTTACGTTTTTCGGATAGGCCAGAGGTGACGGTCACCTTGGGCATAGTCCAGATACTCGAGAAGCATCCACATCACAAGGAGAAATATGGCCAATAATCATCGAGAGGCTGTCATCGTTTCGGCGGTTCGCACACCTATCGGCAGGTTCCAGGGGACTTTAGCAGGCTTTTCTGCCTCTGACCTGGGAGCACTGGTGATCAGAGAGGCTGTAGCACGCGCGGGGATTGAACCAGCCCAGGTTGACGAGGTGCTGATGGGTAACGTCGTGTCGGCCGGGCAGGGACAGGCGCCGGCGCGTCAGGCGGCAATCAAGGCTGGCCTGCCTCCCACTGTCGGTGCCACGACTATCAACAAGGTCTGTGGCTCAGGGATGAAAACGGTGATGCTGGCAGCGGCAATGATCGCCGTGGGCGATGGAGAGATCTTTGTGGCAGGCGGGATGGAGAGCATGAACAACGGGCCTTATCTGCTGACGCAGGCACGCTTTGGCTATCGCCTGGGCGATGGTAAGCTGGTGGACGCCATGGTGTATGATGGCCTGTGGTGCCCCTTTGAAAACCAGCACATGGGCAACGCTGCCGAATGGATCGCCCGCGAGTATCGGCTGACGCGGGCGGAACTGGATGAGTATGCGTATCACAGTCATATGAAAGCCATCGCCGCCATAGACGCGGGCCGCTTTAAAGACGAGATCGTCGCTGTAGAGGTGCCCCAGCGCAAAGGCGAGCCACTGCTTTTCGACACCGATGAGGTGCCACGGCGAGATACCAGCCTGGAAGCGCTGGCCCGCCTCAAGCCCGCTTTCCAGAGCGATGGCCTTGTCACTGCCGGCAATTCCCCTGGGATCACCGATGGGGCTGCGGCTACCGTGGTGATGAGCCGGGCGAAGGCGGAGGAGCTGGGCGTCCGGCCACTGGCCCGCATTGTGGCCTATGCTCAGGCTGCGGTCGAGCCGCTACGCATCTTCACCGCGCCGATCTTCGCCGTGCGCCGCCTGCTCGAGAAGACCGGCACCAGCATAGACGACTACGATCTCTTTGAAGTCAACGAGGCCTTCGCTGCACAGGTCCTGGCCGACGGCAGGGAGCTCGGCCTGCCATGGGAGAGGGTCAACGTCAACGGAGGGGCTATCGCACTTGGGCATCCCATCGGGTGCTCCGGTACACGTGTGCTGGTCACGTTGATCTACGCGCTCAGGCAGAGAGGCCTTAAGCGTGGTCTGGCCACCCTCTGCCTGGGCGGTGGTGAGGCGGTAGCAATGGCGATCGAGCTTGAGTAGATGTGGGAGGGGATATGGAAATCAATCATATAGCGGTCGTCGGCGCCGGCACGATGGGCAGCGGCATCGCCCAGGTATGTGCCACAAGCGGCTACAGGGTCACGCTGATTGATATTTTGCCGTCCCAACTGGAGCGGGCGCTGGCAACCATCGCCAGCTCGGTGGACAGGTTGCATAGCAAGGGCCGCCTGAGTAATGAGCAGCGCCAGGCGGCGGAGCAAAATATCATTACTGCAAATGCCCTCTCTGCTGCCGCCGACGCCGACCTCGTAATTGAGGCGGTGGTGGAGGATTTTGAAGTCAAGCGACGTACTTTCGCCGGGCTGGATGAGCTGACGCGGGCCGACGTCATTCTTGCCAGCAACACCTCGTCGCTCTCGATCACTGCACTTGGCGCGGCCACTCGCCGGCCTGACAAAGTCATCGGCATGCACTTTATGAACCCTGTGCCGCTGATGCAACTGGTAGAGATTGTCCGTGGTATGGCGACCTCTGATGAAACAGCCACCACCGTGATCGCACTGGCAAAGAGGCTCGGCAAGACCCCCGTTGAGGCGCAGGACTACCCGGGCTTTATCTCCAACCGTATCCTGTGCCCGATGATCAACGAAGCCATCTACGCGCTGATGGAAGGGGTGGGCACTCCTGAGGCGATTGATACGGTGATGAAGTTGGGGATGAACCACCCGATGGGACCGTTGGAGCTGGCCGATCTGATCGGCCTGGATGTGGTGTTGAGCATAATGAACGTGCTCCACGAGGGGCTGGGCGATGATAAATACCGTCCCTGCCCTCTTCTCAAACGCATGGTCGCTGCCGGCCATCTGGGGCGCAAGACCGGACGTGGATTCTATTCGTATTGAGAGGCTGTCCGAAAAACTGGAGGTGGGCTGGACGGCCTGCCTGAACCTTGAAAGGAAAAAAGTGATGAATGAAAACGAAATAAGAGCCGGCACAGACCCGGAAGTATACGTTGTTACCGACAGTAGCTGCGATCTCCCCAAAGAAGTGGTGGGAGAGTTTGGCATTACGATCGTTCCGTTGATCGTGCGTCTGGGGACGGAGGTGTACGAGGACGGGGCGTTACCAATGGACGAGTTCTGGCAGAAGGCCTCCGGCCCATATCCCCCCCAGACCTCCCAGCCGTCGCCGGGTGCGTTTGAAGAGGCTTTCATCAGGCTGGTCGCGCGGGGAAAGCAAGTCCTGTGCCTGAGCATCACAAGTAAGCACAGTGGTACTTTCAACTCAGCACGCCTGGCTGCCCAGCGCTTCGGTGATGCGGTGCACGTGTTTGACTCCTGGTCTATCTCGCTGGGGCTGGGGGTGCAGGCGCTTGTCGCTGCCCAGGCTGCCCGGGCCGGCCACTCGATGCAGGAGATTGTGCATCAGTTGGAGAGCCTGCGCGCCAGAACCCATCTGACGATCCTGCTGGACACGCTGGAGAACCTGCGCCGGGGAGGGCGGGCCGATGGGTTTATCGCCGCTGTGGATCACATGACACGCGTGCTCAATATCAAGCCCCTCATCAACATGGTAGAAGGCCAGCTCCGCCTGGCTGGTGCGGTGCGCTCGTTTCAGGGAGGGCTGAAGCGCATAGTGGAACTGGTCAGGCAGATTGACCCGCTGGAGCATCTGGCGGTTGTGCACACCCGCAGGGAGGAGACCGCGGTTGAAATGGCCGATCGGCTGGCGGAACAAACCGGTTTCCCCAGAGAGCGGGTGTGGGTGCGTGAGACCGGGGCGGCGCTGGCCTCGCACGGCGGCAGGGGGGTGATCGGTGTACTTGCCGTGAGCGCCATCTAGCAGCCTGTCGGAGAGGTGCTCTGGAGTCAGGGCTTTAGCCGGTTTTAGAGCCAATACGGTTCAGTAAAGGCTTTGGCCAGTCTTTTCCGAACGTCCTGGCTTTCGCGAGTGAGTTACGAGAGTCTTCCAGTAGTCTCATAGACTTGCTGAGGGTGTACCAGCCCACGCATTCAGCCGACCCGCTCCGCTTGCGCTTCGCAGATGGCTGATGCGCAAATCGTTATTGTGCCCCAGGATGGTCCGCATGGGTCGAAGTGGCATCGCTGAAGCAACCTGCCGCCAGAGGAAAGCGGACGGACGCAATAACCAGCGATGGGAATTAACACGCTCCGCTCGCGTCCGCATGGCTGACGGTGAGAGCTTAGAAGGGCGCGTAAAATGTCTCGGTCAGACCCGCGCTATGTTTGCGATCCTGTTTAGATTGTTGTTCGTGATGTCATTGGGGTATAGCGGCACACAGAATTTGTTTGCTGTACCGAATCCGACCCCGACCATCACACCAACCATTACACCGGTACCAACACATCATACTCAAACTCTCAATACGCCTGGAGTAAACATAAGGCGCGATACTTCTAATGGTCTACCTTATGGGGATACGCACCTGGCGGGCATTGGCTCAATCGTATGGGGGCACATGACGCCGAATGCTACGCTGGTGATCACGCTCACTCGTTCTGGAAACCTTGTTGTGACACGCACAGTGACGGCAGACCAGACTGGACAATACGCGGTTTCTGTAGACCGCTTGATTGAGGATAACGATATAATCCAGGTGTACGATGGAATTAACACGGAGACTGTGGTCGTTCCCACTTTAGCTTTCCGGGCTAATCCGATTACAAAGGTAATAACCGGTGCTGCCCCGGCAAACATCACAAGCACTCTGGGGGGGCCGCATTCGTTGGATATTTCCATTGGTGGCCACACCTACCCCATTACCACGACGGCTACCGGTACATTCTCCCTCCGTTTGAGTGATAACGCCTACCTGGCCGGATTATTGGGCGCGTTTAGTTATACCACGCCAGACGGCAACAGGGTATACAAACCTGTTTTTATCGTAGATTCCCTGGTACGTGGTCAACTGGACGATTGGCGGGCGGACATCATTCTAGGTCAGCCCGATTTTACACAAATTACATTCAATGAGGTTGTAGGTAACAGGTTGTTTAATCCAGGAGGAATATATGTAGATCGGTCAGCCCAGCCCAACCGGGTCTATGTGTACGATGCAGGCAACAACCGCGTGTTAGGATTATCGCACCTGGGGACTTGTGTAGCAGGAGAGAATGCAGGCCAGGGATGTACAACGGATTCCGATTGTCCTGGTTCGACCTGCGAGATCGAAGAGGAAAGGATAGCCGACATAGTGTTAGGTCAGGCATCATTCAACACATCTGCCTGCAACGGTGATAGCGCATTCCAGCTCTATCCAGACATACCAATGGCGAGTGCGGAAACGCTGTGCCTGCTTCCCGAATATGCCAATAGCGTTTCCGAGGCCGGTTCGGCAGCGACTATGGCAGCGGACAAGCAAGGCAATCTCTACGTGCCCGATTTTTATAACAACCGTGTTCTGCGTTACGATAGCCCTTTCACAACCGACTCTACAGCGGACTATGTATGGGGACAGGCTGATTTTTCGGGCACAACGTGCAACCGTGGTGCCGGGTTCGATCGCGCTGACGCAAGAAGCCTGTGTCTGGCTCCACCTCCAGGTTTTGGAGACATTAATGCAGGCGTGGCGATAGATCCTGCCGGTAATCTGTGGGTAGCCGACAATCACAACAACCGCGTGCTGCGTTTTCCTCTCATTCCTTCCTCGGGCGTGCCCGCTAAAGAGGCTGACCTTGTCCTGGGTCAGCCCGACTTCTTTACAGTTGCCGAAGGGGACAGACTTGACCAGATGAACAGACCCGCTTCTGTACGTGTGGACAATGGCGGTGTGTTATACGTTGCTGACTATCTGAACAAGCGTGTATTGGTTTTCGAGCCCCCGCTTTCCAATGGGATGCCCGCCACTCGAGTTCTTGGTGCGGGAAAACTGGTTCCCAGAGGTTTGGAATTTGATCCAAGGGGCGGCCTTTGGGTAAATGATGATGACGGGGATCGCTTAGTTTACTTTGCTGATGGAGTGATACAGGAAAGCGTTCCGACATGGGAAAGCAGAGCCTGGGGAGGAATAGGGGTTGACGATAATAGCAACCTTCTGACAGCAGGCTGGGACTTGCAACAGGGGATACGCCTGTCCGCGCCGACCTACAATATGCATGCCAATTTCCTGCGCGCTCAGTCACCTGGGCTTTTCAATCAAACCGGACCTCGCGGCTTGAACGGGGGCAAAGGCCTCGAGGTTACGCCGGGGCAATTGATTTACGCTGATGGCTCACGTATCTTGTTCTGGAACAGCCCATGGAACCTCACCAACTATCAGCCAGCGGATGGTGTGGTAGCCGCGCCGGATTTCGAAACGCGGGAAAGGTGGGGGCCATACTTTGAGAGAATGCGGGCCGATCCACAAGGACGGCTTTGGGTTCTCAATGGCACTCTGTGGAGACCAAACGTCATCTACGGATACAGGCTTCCTCTCACAACAGGTGCCACGCCCGTCTTCACCATTACCTCGCCGCTGCCACTTCTCGGAGGGGGTGTATTTACCTGGACTAACTCGCTCTATCTGGGTGGAATTGAGGTACAATCAAGTTGTGACTGCCTCTGGTTATCGGATGAGGATAACCATCGTGTGTTCCGCATCAGGGATGTGAGTACTCAGCCTACTGTGGACGTCGTTCTGGGACAATTAAACGCCTTTGGAATGGAGTGCAATCAGGGACGAGGACGGGAAGCTCCTTCTCGAAATTCTCTTTGTCATCCGGGAGGACTGGCTTTTGATCCAGAAGGCAATTTGTATGTATCTGATCACAATCTTGAATTCGATGGCAATCACCGTTTGCTAGAGTTCGATGCCAGCACCATCCCGGATACGCCCACAGCAGCAGTTTTTGAGATTCCTGCGACACGAGTGCTGGGGCGCAACGGCGACTTCACTGAGCCAAATTGCCTTCCTCGCGGACAAGATCCACTATGTGCTCCTTTTGAACCAGCTTTCGATTCACAAGGGCATATGATCCTTGGATTCAATGCCTATTTAGGACCACGGTTCCCAATGGTCTATCAATATCCGTTGACCAATCCCCTGCCAATAGCTGCGCTGGCGGACTTTCAATCAATGCCTACTTCAGCACGATTTGACCAATTTGACAACTTGTACATTCTGGATCACAATCGCAGCCGTATCCTGATCTACAAACGCCACGAAGTGGAGATATACGAGGTCTATCTACCCCTATTGTACACGGGTTGAACTGGAGAAAGAAAAATGCTATTCTCCCGATGGTTTTACTATTTTGCATCGGTGCCGACACTTCTTAAAGGCATCGCAAATTGGCCGATTGCGATCCGCATGTTTTTGGGATTACCTGTACGAAAGCCCGTTGTAATCGAGTTGAAAAATGGCTGCCGATTCAAAGTTCGTACTGGCATGGATGTCTGGATTATCAAAGAAACCTGCCTCGACCGCGATTATGAACGGAATAGCGTACCCATTAAAGACGGGTGGGTTGTCATTGACATTGGCGCAGGGCTGGGCGACTTTGCCATCACTGTTGCGCGTGAGCATCCAGGCAGTGTTGTCTATGCATATGAACCGTTCCCAGAATCATTCACGTTGCTTCAGGAGAATATCGAGCTCAATCGAGTTTCTAACGTGCGAGCATTTCCATATGCGGTTGGCAAGCGGTCAGAAACAATGTGTCTTGAAACGACAACGGGAATAGCAGTCCAACATAGCACTGCCAGAACAGCCACCAGCCTGAATCCTGGTGCGGTCCAGGTACCAGGACTGTCACTTGCTGATATATTTTTGAATGAGAGATTGTCACGATGTGACTTTCTGAAAGTGGATTGCGAAGGCGCAGAGTATGACATATTCTTGCATACCGATGAAGAAACACTACGCAAGATTAGACACGTATGCCTGGAATATCACGATGGCGTCACAGCCTTCTCGCATGCAGATTTGATACAGTTCTTCAAAGAGAATGGCTTCCAGGTCAAGATTCATCCTAGTCCAGCCCATAGCGATTTGGGCTTTCTCTATGCGTCGAGATAATCAACGGTTACCATAACAAGCGAGGGTACGGCTGACAACTGTATGAACCCGACCGCCCTATCGGTGCGCAAATCGGCGGCCTGGCGTGCTTTCGGGTAGCTTCTAGCGAAGATCCTTTCCCGCAACCACGGCGGGCTGGTTGGCCGATAAATTTTGCCAATGTCAGGCACCACTACAAATGCGAAGCGTTGGGGGATTCCGAAGCAAATCCCAATCCGGGGATGGAGTCTTTAGCCGGCGCAAACGTGGCTCAAACCGGCTGAAGTAGGGGTAGGTACCCCTACCTACCCGACTCCGGGCGGTAAAAGCAGCATCGGCATAGCCCCAATCGCTGCTCCGAACACATGCCTTCGTGTCCAGGTTCAACTCCAGCCCTTCCGCGCTACACCACCTCCGTCCCCTGCCAGGCCCGCAGCAGGTTGGCAATGGGGCAGGCAACTGTAGCCTGTTCACAATAACGGCGAAACCTGGGGACTCAGTGTGATCCAGACGACGTCACCACGTTGGGGTACGTAGGCCATCGCTCACCACACCTCGTTTCCTACGGCAGGCCTGGTCTCTACCTCCGCTGTTCCAGAAACCCGGCAAAGGCCAGTAACTCTGCGCGCACCTGGGCAAAAACCGCTGGTATTCTTTCCACCAATCGGCTGATCTTCATTGGATCGAATCTGAACGTGTAGACGTTGCGGACAATGTGCCGGAAACCGCGATACTCATCCAATGCCCGACACACGTCATCGGAGATTACTGCAGGACGTACCGGGGGTATCTCGGAAGCCATCTGTTCCAGTAATACCTGATGCCAGTTTGCACCCTGTGGTTTCGCCCCATCAACAATCGTGGCGATCAATTCGAACAGGCGCTCCAGGCCTCCGTAGAAATCGTGCAGGTTCAGTGCCACACTATCCAGGTAAAAGTCATCGGATGATTGTTGGGCACGTTTCCAGCCCTCCTGTACACGACCAATCACTCGTTCCAGCTCATCCAGTTCATTACGGATGCGATTGGCCAGGCGTGAGAGGTTTTCATTCATAGGTCAATTCCCTCTCGCTCGATAACCTGACGCAAGGAAGGGGGACAATCTTCCGGAGCCACCAGGTCTATTTCAAACTCGGCGCTCAGACCAGTCACAGCGGCGACAGCCCGGTAGAACGATTCCGGTGGGATGCCCCAGGCAGCCAGGTCTATATCCGACCAACGATTGAATCCGGTATGGTTGGCCACAGAGCCAAACCCGACCACGCGCCTGGCGCCGAATTGCTGACGTAGCAATTCCGCTGCCGCGCGTGCCACCTCCCTGGCTCGTTGCCAGCGTTCTGTTGCCTGCTCATCGGTGATTCTTGCACCCGGTTGGTAGGCCTGCCACTCTTTAGCAGTCAACGCCAATGCTGTTCTAGACATGTTGTGCTCCTGCACGCTTCAGATGGGAGGGGCAACTGTGACCCGTCACTCTATACCTATAATGGCGAAAGCAGCACGCCCAATTTTCCCAATACCTCGGCAACGATCGGGGCCGGCAACGTGCAGATCAGATCTGCCTTGATCTCGACGGGAGTACCCTGCTCCAGTCCTGCTTCAAGGGCGAGGGGCTTGGGAATGCGCACTGCCAGACTGTTTACCCAGCGTTACACTTGTGTCAGCATTTGTTGATGTATCTACAAAGATGATACATCAACTTTCGAGGTGGGGCAAGCAATCACATTACACCACCTCTGTCCCCTGCCAGGCCTGCAGCAAGTCGGCGATGGGGCAGGTGATGACGGTGTCGCCGTCCAGGCCGCGCACGTGCAGCATACCGTCGTCGGTGACGCATCCCAGCCGCGCGACGGGCCGCCCGGCAAGCGCTGCCTCAAAGGCGGCCGCATGCTCCGGCGCGATCTCGACCAGAAAGCGGGTGCTCGATTCGGAGAAGAGCGCCACGTCGTCCCGATCCACATCGGCAGCACGGGGCAGCGCGGCGAGATCGAGGTCCATCCCCAACCGCCCGGCGAATGCCATCTCCGCTGCGGCGACGGCCAGTCCACCCTCCGATAGATCGTGGCAGGCGCGCACCAGCCCGGCGCGGATGGCGCGATGGAGCGCACGCATCGTCTCGATCGCGTCGGGGACGGGCGCGGGCACCGTGTTCCCCAGCCCGCCGTGCAACCGGTAGTAGAGCGACCCGCCCAGTTCTGCGCGCGTCTCGCCCACGATGTAGACCAGGTCGCCAGCCTGTTTGGCATCCATCGTGACGACCTGGCGGATGTCGGGGACGATGCCAAGCGAGGAGATGAGCAGGGTGGGGGGGATGGCCCGCTTTTGCCCCTGCGGGTCTACGTATTCGTTGTTGAGGCTATCTTTGCCGGAGATGAACGGCGTGCCGTAGGCGAGCGCCGCGTCGTGACAACCCTGCGCCGCGCGCACCAGCCCACCCAGACGGTCGGGCAGGGCGGGGTTGCCCCAGCAAAAGTTGTCGAGCAGGGCAATGCGGTCGGGGTCGGCGCCAACAGCGATGACGTTGCGCACGGCTTCGTCCACCGCGGCCCACGCCATCGCGTAGGGGTCAACCTTGCCATAGTGCGGGTTGATGCCGCAGCCCAGCGCGATCCCGCGCCAGCCCCGCGTCATCAGCGGGCGCAACACCGCGGCGTCCGACGGTCCGTCGTTGCAGACGCCGACCAGCGGTTTGACCACCGTCGCCCCCTGCACTTCGTGGTCGTAGCGGCGGATGACCGGTTCTTTGCTGGCGACATCAGGATGAGCGAGCATCCGCAGAAGAACAGAGGTGAGGGATTGAGACTCGGGAATCTCGGGGACAGGGAGGTCGGGGGGCGCCCATTCGGCGCGCAGTGTGGGACGCGGCCAGCCATCGTGCACAAAGTCCATGTCCATATCAGCACAGACCCTGCCGCCGTAGCGGACGCGCAGCCGGCGGTCGCCCGTAAAGCGCCCGATGACGGTCAATTCAACATCCAGCCCCTCGCAGATCTCCTTGAGGCGCGGCAGGTTCTCGGGAGGGACAGCGAGCACCATGCGCTCCTGCGCTTCCGAGAGCCAGATTTCCCACGGACGGAGGCCCGGGTACTTGAGCGGTACGTCCTGAAGTTCGATCTCGACACCGATCTCCCGGCCCATCTCCCCGGCGGCGGAGGAGAACCCCCCGGCGCCGCAGTCGGTGATGGCGTGGTACAACCCCTCGTCGCGGGCGAGCAGCACGGCTTCCATCATCGCCTTTTCGGTGATCGGATCGCCGATCTGGACAACGCTGCCGACGGTTTCCCCCGTCTCGTGGGTGAGTTCTGCCGAGGAGAAGGTGGCACCGTGGATACCGTCGCGTCCGGTGCGCCCGCCCAGCGCCACGCACAGGTCGCCGGGCTGCGGATCGCGCCTGTGCTGTCCCTTGCGCGCCAGCCCCACGCAGCCGCAGTAGACCAGCGGATTGGCCGCGTAGCCGGGATCGTAGAGGATGGCGCCGGAGACGGTGGGGATGCCCATCTTGTTACCGTAATCCTCGATGCCGGCCACGACGCCGCGTGCAATGCGGCGAGGGTGCAGGATACCTTCGGGCATCTCGTCGCGGGTCATATCCAGCGGGCCGAAGCAAAGCACATCGGTGTTGGCGATGGGGCGGGCGGAGACGCCGAGGATGTCGCGGATGACGCCACCGACGCCGGTGTTGGCCCCGCCGAACGGCTCCAGCGCCGAGGGGTGGTTGTGCGTCTCCAGTTTGAACGAGACCTCGAACTCGTCGTCGAACTCGATGATGCCGGCGTTATCCACGAACGCCGAACGGACCCACTCGCGGGCCAGTTTCTCGGTGGCAGCGCGCAGAAAGGTGCGCAAGAGGCCGGGGATGGTCTCCCTCACCCCATCCCGGCACTCGTACTGAATCGTGGCTTTGAACGCCTTGTGCTGGCAGTGCTCCGACCAGGTCTGCGCGAGCGTTTCCAGTTCCACATCGGTGGGATCGCGGCCCAGGCGGTTGAAATAGTCCTGGATGGCCTTCATCTCCGCAAGCGAGAGAAAGAGCACGCGCTCGACGCTCAGGCGGGCCAGTGTCTCATCGTCGGCCCGGCGTAACGGCACGATTTCCACCAGGTCGGAGGGTTCAGCGTGGGGGACGAAGGCCGGCCGCAATGGGCCGAGCGCGTAGGTCTGGATCACGTCGTTGCACAGCAGCTCGCGCGCGATGCGGTGGAGATCGTCGGTGGAGAGGTCGCCGTCGAAGACGTAACGGGTGCCGGTGGCAGTGGCCTCGATCGCACCAATGCCCAGGAGGCGCGCGCGACGCAGGAGGTGGGCGGCCACGGGGTCGGTCACGCCGGGGCGAAAGCCGACTTCAATCACTGCTTCACCGTCGGTCTCGGTGCGAGGAGGGCCAATGTGGTAAGTCTCAACTATCGGGTCCACCAGCAATTCAATCACCAGACACTCCTGCTCCGCCGGCGAGAGCCTCCCTCTCACAAAGTAGAGGGTGCTTATGCGTACCTTCCGGACTCCCGTAACGCCCAGGTGGGCAAGTCCGGCAAGCAGATCGGTGGCCCGGCCGTCGTCAGGATAAACTGATGAGACTTCGATACGGTATTCCACCCTCTAAACACCTTTCGGATAAGTTTCACCTGCCGTTCAGGATGCTCAGTGCCTGCTCATGCAACGATCCGTTTGTCGCCAGACAGGCGGGTAAGTCAACCTGATAGGGTTCTCCACCCGGCGTGGTGCATCGCCCGCCGGCCTCGGCCACGAGCAAAATGCCGGCGGCGGCATCCCATGGTTTCAGCGCCAGGTGCAGATATACATCCAGCCAGCCTGCGGCAATGTAAGCGAGTGCCAGGGTCGCCGAACCGAATGTCCGCACCGTGCTGCAACGATGGGCTATTTTCAGGAGGTAAGCAAGCACCCGCTCGCGCACCTCATCGCTGTGTCCCCAGTCCAGACCTACCACTGCGCGGTCCATTTCCGTCAGATGACTGACATGCAGCGGTTTCCCGTTGAGCGTGGCACCCTCCCCCCGCGCAGCAGCGAAGGTATGGTCGCACAGCGGATCATAGATAACACCTGCCAGAGGATGACCATCTTCCAGGACACCTATGGATACGGCAAACGAGGGAATGTGGTGAGCGTAGTTTGTGGTGCCGTCGAGAGGGTCAACCACCCAGGTGTAGCCATTGCCGATGCCATCTCCTCCCGATTCCTCAGCCAGGATGGAATGCTGAGGAAAACGCTGGCGGATCAGTTCCAGGATGACGCTCTCGGCAGCCGTATCAGCCTCGGTCACGATGTCACGGTATCCTTTGACGGCAACATGGTGCTGCATCGAGTATCGCGCGACAAGCACACGGCCGGCCAGATGGGCTGCCTCGATGGCGGTTTGCAAGATTTGCTTCGTCGTAGCTTCAGAGGTCATAGCAAAAATTGTACCAGCGAGGGCTTTGTATGTCAACGCGCTGTTGGACCGGGGGTGTCCGTCATATTTTTGCATCCGCTGGCTCGGGCTGGTATTCAGACCGCGTCCGATGCTGCTACAACTGGCCACAGTGTGGGACAACTGCGAGCAGTTGCCTTGCAATCTTTGCGTCCACCTGGTTGTAGGACAACTGCGAGCAGTTGTCCTACAATATTCGCGTACACTCTCGCGCAAAAAAGTGACGGACACCCTTGGACCGGGGGTGTCCGTCATATTTTTGCATCCTCCGGCTCAAGCCGGTCTCCAGACCACGCCTGACACCGCGCACAGTGTAGGGCAACTGCTCGCAGTTGTTCTGCAATCTCGCGCAAAAAAGTGACGGGCGCCCTTGGACCGGGTTTTGGGGCTGTAGTGTGCAGAGTGGCCCTCACATGACTGCAGCTTGAACGCGCGGGGCGGGTAGACTTTGAACTCTCGTCGCCGCATGTTATAATGACCAGGTGGAAGCATATGCAGCGGGCACATAATATGCCAACGAAGAACCTCTCTCGTCTGTTTTCAAATCCGGTTTTCCTGTCCGCGCTTACCGCATGTACGCTTACTCTCGCGCTGTACGGTGACACTCTTACGCTCCCCCTTTTCTCCGATGATCTGGTACAGATTCCGTGGCTGGAGACGATTTCGTGGCAGCAGTTGTGGAGCGGCCCCAGCCCCTATGGTTACTACCGTCCCCTGTGGTACACACTGTGGCGGGTGTGGGGCATGCTGACGGGCGGGCTACACCCTGCGGGGCTTCATTTGCTCAACATCTTTGCCCATTTTGTCGCTTCCTGGCTGGTAGGGGTTATGGTCGCGGAGTTAAGTCCGCGCGAGAGCGACCAGGCAGGCGTCAACCTGTGCTCGTGCATTTCCACGGCTGTATTCACGGTCTTTCCCTTCTCCTGTCAGGCTATCGCGTGGCCTGGTGCGGTGTACAACCCGCTGGTCAGCGCAATGGCAGCCGCCGCATTGCTGGCCTACGACAGGGGACGCCGGGGAGGCAATGTGCTCTGGTTCGGCCTGGCATTCCTGCTGAGTGCGCTGGCCCCGCTGACTTATGAGGCGGGGCTGCTGCTCGGGGGAATGGTCGTAATGATAGAGGGGCTGAACCTTTTGTCGCGCCGCTGGTCACACCGGGGACGCGGGTGGGTGGTACCTTTCATTTTGATTGTGCCGCTGATGTTTGCCCTCTGGCGCACGATGCGCGGCAGAGGTGTCGCTGGCTTTGGCCTCACCCTATCGGACCTGCTTCGCAACATAGCCTATCTGGTGCAGGGGGCGATCTATCCTGTGGCGCCACTGGCGCAGTTGATTAGTAAATGCGCCAGGCTGGACGCTTTGCTGTGCCTGTGGCTGGTTGCCCTCCCGATACTTGCCCTCCTGAGCTGGAGCGGTTTGCGCCAGCGACGGGAAATGTTTCTGACCGGAGCGGGCTGGTTTCTCCTGTTTTCCCTCCCCCCGCTGGTCTCGATGGAGGCCGACTGGTTTGCGCTGGCACCACGGTTCCTGTACATGACCGCCGCCGGTGTGGCACTCGTCTGGGGGGCAGCACTGAGTATGCTGCTGATGCGTCGCCGTGCTCTGACAGGCTGCCTGTTGCTTGCGTTACTGTTAACGCCGGCTGTCACCTTTGTGCGGAAGGGGGTAACCCTTCACCGGATAGCCGGCGAGACCATTTGGGAGGCGGTGGAGGCGGCACCGCGCGGTCATCCCTTGCTGCTGGTGAATCTGCCGATGCGTATCACTCCTCGAGAACGGCTCTACCCGCTGGGCTTCGAGGGGGTCACCCCGCTGCCCCAACGTGTCACTGCTGAGGAGCTGATTTACGTCCATACCGGTCTGCGCCAGGCCGCCGAGGGAGTCTCATGTGGCATTGTGGCCACAGACGAACCTCCGGGCTATACCTATCAGACATTCGGCCGACAGGTGGGCTGGGAAGAACTGGCTGCCGCGATCCGGCGGTCTCACACTGTCTACCTGACCCGCTACGGGCCACAGCGCATTTACCTGAGCGAGGCGGGAGGTCCGGCGGCCCCACCCCCCGGAAGTGGGGAAATGCTGGCCGGTTTTGGGGAGCGGATCCTCCTGCTGAAAGCCTCAGGCTATTGTGATCCTGAGGGGAGGGTCCATCTGATAGCGTACTGGCAGCTTGCAGGGGAGGTGACGACGGACGCGACCGTATTCGCGCATCTGCTTGGCCCCGATGGTAATATCGTCGTCCAGGCGGATGGGCATCCGCTGTTGGGGATGTTCCCCTTCCGCTTTTGGGAACGTGGCGAGGTGATGCGAGACGTGCACCACTTCGATCCCGTGCCGCCGGGGGATTACACCATCCGGCTGGGAGTGTGGGACCTGGCCACCGGCGAGCGCTGGGCAGCGCCCGGGCATCCGGCGGGGGTGGTACTGTTGCCGGTCCGGTGTCGTGGCGTATCAGGAACCGGCCCGTGACGGACTTCTCCTCCGGTTGTGAGAGAGTATAATTAAGTGGCCTGTCGAAAAACTGTGGGGCGGGCTTTTCAGCCTGCCTGGACAGCCTGAAATGCTGTCCTACAACTGTGGCTTTTCAGCCTGCCTGGACAGTCTGAAAGGCTGTCCTACAACTGTGGCTTTTCAGCCTGCCTGGACAGCCTGAAATGCTGTCCTACAACTGTGGCTTTTCAGCCCGCCTGGACAGCCTGAAAGGCTGTCCTACAACTGTGGATAGGCTCTAAGTGCCTATCCGAAAAACGTAACCGACGCATCCCTATGCGTCGGTATAAGCGGCATAGGGATGCCGCTTGTACGGTTTTTCGGATAGGCTCTAAGTGGGAGCATCAAATGGATAAGATCAGAGTGCTGCTGGCGGATGATCACGTCCTGGTACGTCAGGGCACCCGCGAACTGCTGGAGCAGGCCGGGGATATAGAGGTGGTGGCCGAAGCGGGCACTGGCAAAGAGGCTGTTGAGCTTGCTGCTGCGTGCGTCCCCGATGTGGCCGTTATGGACATTTCTATGCCCGAACTTGATGGTATAGAGGCCACCAGACAGATCAAAGCCCGCAATCCAGGCGTGGCCGTACTTGTACTCACGGCCTACGACGATGACCAGTACGTCTTCGCGTTGTTAGAAGCAGGGGCGGCGGGTTACCTGCTGAAAGATGTGCAGGCCAACGAACTGGTGCGGGCCATCAGGTCCGTGCACGCAGGCGAGTCCATCCTGCACCCGGCCATTGCACGCAAAGTCATCAACCGCTTCGTACGGGCGGCAGGCCGCCCTGCCGACGAGGAACTGATAGAGCCGCTGACGAGCCGGGAGATGGAGGTGCTTAAACTGGCCGCCCGAGGCATGACCAATCGGGAAATAGCCGATAAACTCGTCATCAGCGTGCGCACCGTGCAGGTCCACCTCAGCAATATCTTTGGTAAAATGGGGGTCGGTTCGCGTACAGAGGCCGTCCTGTTGGCCCTGAAGAAAGGCTGGCTCACCCTTGAGGATACCCTTTAAATCCAATACGGTTTAGATAAGCGGTTGAGCCTTCAGGCGGAAAAGACCGGCTAAAGCCTTGACTCCAGCCCTTAACTGAACCGTATTGCCTTTAAATCAACCTCGCTTCCTGCATGGCACATGCAGCCTGGCAAAATCTTGCGCAGACGTAGCTTTTGGATCCTGGCCGTCGTAGTTACTCTGATCGGGGTAGTGCACTATGCCTCGCCCCAGACCAGGTTTTTGCCTCTTGTGCCACACCCTATGACCCGCCATGCCGTCGAGAGAATCATGTTTTTACTCCCTGTGGCCGGGGCCAGCTTTGCCTTCGGCCAGACAGGCGGGCTGATCATGCTGGGGCTGGTGATCCTGATTATGCTGCCCCGTGCCATATTAATCTCGCCTTACCAGATGGATGCTATTATTGAGATCACCGCTGTTGGCCTGGTGGGTTATTTCATCGTGTGGATGATCGAGACTCAGGAACGGGAGAAACAGTTGCGCCAGCAGGCAGCCTCCCGGCTGAGAGTGCTTAATGACGTCATAGCTGTGGCAGCAAGCTCACTCGAACTGGAGCGGGTACTGGACAGAGCGCTGGACAAGGTGCTTGAAGTCATGAAACTCCAGGCCGGGGTCATCTATCTGCTGGACAGTAAGGAGCTGGTCTTCACCCTTGCCGTTTATCGGGGACTGCCCCCTGAACTGGCACGAGAGATCGCTGTCTACAAGCCCGGGGAAGGCCTCATCGGCATAGTCGGGCAGACAGGGGAATTTGCGCACGAATTCTGCGCGCCTGGCAGCCCGTTTAACAGAGGAGGATTCCGTTCCCTGGCAGCGCTCCCGCTCAGGTCCGGTACCAGAACGGTAGGAGTTCTGGCGCTCGCCGATCGTCAACCCGGCTCGTTCAATCCTCAGGAGGTGGAGCTGCTGCTCTCCATCGGCGGTCATGTCGGCGTCGCTGTGGAGAATGCCCTGCTGCATCAGGACATCACCCGCCAGCTCCAGATCGAGCAACGGCTGAACGAAGTCTCGTTAGAGATCTCATCGGAAGTGGAGCTGGACCGTATCCTGCCCAAGGTACTCCAGCTCACCGTGGCGATGGTGGGAGCCGATGGCGGGGTTATAGCGCTTTTAGACCATGAGAAGAAGCTCATCGGCTATCCCTACCTGCACAACCTTCCCCCTGAGTTGGCCGGGGTAGTCGTGCCGATAGGCAAGGGACTGGCAGGAGAGGTGGTAAGCTCCGGCCACCCCATGGTCGTGGAAAACTATCGCCAGTATTCCCGGGCGATACCCGCCTTTGTGGAAGCCGGGATTGTCAGCGTGGTGGCCGTGCCGGTTATGAGCGGAGAGCAATCCTTCGGTGCTCTGGCCGTGTTCAGCCTGGATGAGACCAGGCATTTCTCAGAGCGGGATGTTGCCCTCCTGACAGGCATCGGGAGGCAGACGGGCATTGTGATCGAGAACGCGCGTCTCTACGAAAACCTGCGCTATTACATTCAGCGCATTACTCAGGCACAGGAGGAGGAGCGCAAACGCATCGCCCGTGAGCTTCATGATGAGACCATCCAGATGCTCGTTGTGATCTCCAGACGCCTGGAGTTATTGACGACCATTACCGAGCCGCTGCCCGAAACCGCCATCCGCCACCTTGAGGCCCTGCGACAGGTTGTCGCCGAGGCCTTGAGCGGAATACGCCGTTTTGTGCAGGACCTGCGTCCTCCCGCGCTTGATCACCTTGGACTGGTGGCGGTGGTCGAAGGGCTGACCGTTGAGCTGGGCGAGAGGGAGGGTATCTGCACACACTTTGTTGTGAAAGGGGAGCCACGGCGCCTGATGCCCGAGAGCGAGTTGATGCTGTTTCGCGTGATTCAGGAGGCGCTGAGCAATGTCAGACGCCACGCCAGGGCCTCCCATGTCACAGTTGAGCTGGATTTCCAGCCTGAGAGGCTGCGGGCGATTGTTGAGGACGACGGGCGGGGCTTCAATGCGCCGGAAAGGCCCGGCGACTTGGTGACTTCAGGCAGGTTGGGGCTGGCCGGGATGTACGAGCGGACCAGGGCGATCGGGGGTGTTCTGACAATCCACTCTGAGAGTGGTCGGGGCACTTCAGTGATCGTCGAGGTGCCACTGCGAGGAACCGGGATAGGGTAACTATGGAGCTTGAAGTCGCAGCCGCTAAAGTGAGCAAATGGGCAAGCAGTGAAAGTGGGGATACGCTCGAGATGATCGAGCGTCCTCACGGGGGCTTTTCATTTGTGCTTGTAGACGGTCAGCTTTCAGGGCGGGCCGCCAAGGCCATCAGCAATCTGGTGGCTCGCAAGACTATCTCTGAACTGGCTGAGGGCGTGCGCGACGGGGCCGCGGCCCGCGCCGCCCACGATTACCTGTACGCCCTCAGGGGTGGCAAGGTCTCGGCCACGCTCAACATCCTCTCGGTTGATCTGGTCTCCCGCACGCTGGTACTCTCGCGTAACAGTCACTGCCCTGCAATTCTCGTCACCCCTGCAGCCGAATTGCGCCTGCTGGACGAACCGTCAGAATCCATCGGGCTGCGCCGTGGCACCAAACCCCAGATCACCGAACTGCCGCTGGCTGTCGGTACCGTGGTGGTGGTGTATACAGATGGGCTGGCAACCGCCGGCCAGCGTTACGGCCGCACCTTTGACATTCCGGCTGCGGTGCGTGCCTTATTGGCCAGCGAGGGGGTGGACGCCCGGCAACTGGCAGATGGACTGCTGGCCCAGGCTATAGCATTGGACGGCGGAAGGCCCGGCGATGACATCAGTGTGCTGGTGCTGCGCGTGCTGCCGCGCACGGGCGACGAAGTGCGCCGTCTCCTGGTACGCATTCCGCTATGAGAACGTCAATGCCCAAACGCAACCTTAGCCGCGATTTACATGCCCTGGGGCGAGACCTCCGTGTCCTGTTCGGAAAATTCAGAGTCTCGCTTATAGCCTTTGCCATACTGATCTGTGTTGGCACGGTGATGTTGCGGCTTTTCTACGTGCACCCCGATTCCGGCATGCATATCAGTTGGACCGAGGCGTTCTATGCCACTTTCATGTTCATTTTCGCGGAGATTGTGTTGCCTTTTCCCCAGAACCGTGTGTTACAGGTGCTGTTTTTCCTGATCCCGCCCGTGGGGCTGGCCATCGTCGCCGACGGTGTCCTGCGGTTCGGTGTGGCGCTGTTCAACTTACGTGAGCGAAAGGAGGCCTGGCAGGTGGCTATCGCTTCGACTTATCGCCATCATATCGTTGTCTGTGGCCTGGGACGTATCGGCTACCGCGTGGTCACTGTTCTGTTGCGCATTGGCGAGGAAGTGATCGGGGTAGAACAGAACCCCGCCTGTCAATTCCTGGACGAATTGCGTCAGATGAAAGTCCCGGTACTGGTAGGGGACGCTCGTCAGCGTGAGATGCTGGAACAGGCCCGTGTGCGGGAGGCTGATGCTATCGTCGTCTGCACCCAGGACGATCTGACAAACCTGGCCATCGCTCTGGAGGCCCGGGAACTGAACCCGGACATCAAGGTCGTGCTCAGGATGTTCGATCCTGTGCTGGCGGATAAGGTGCGCAAGGGATTTGGCATCCACACTGCTTTCAGTACCTCTGCGCTGGCCGCGCCGGTCTTCGCCGCAGCAGCAACACGTGCCTGCATAGATTACTCATTTTACGTCGAGGATATGCTGGTGAATGTGGCGCAGGTCAGGGTGGCAGCCGGCTCGCTCCTGGATGGACGCACTGTGGCCGAGGTGGAGCAGGAGCTGGACATTTCGGTGATAATGTACAAGGGGCTGGAGGTGCTGGACATGCATCCTGCACCTGAGCTCAGGCTCCATCCTGGCGATAAGCTGGTAGTCCTTGCCTCGTTGGAGGCGCTGGCCCGTCTCCAGGAGATGAGTTGTGTATCGGCGGAAGTGCGTCCAGGAACACGTGCTGGCACCACCTCGCGCTTGCGCCGCGCCGGCCATCAGTTCTGGAGGAAGGTATTGCGCCATTGAAAAAACGGCCGCTGATCGCCGTCGTTGGCCCGTGCGCGGCGGGTAAATCAACCCTGGTGCGGGCGCTGCGGGCCTGTGGATACAACGCCCGCGAGGTTGCCCAGGATCACTCCTATGTCCCCTACATGTGGCAACGCATCACCCGGCCGGACCTGCTCATTTACCTGGATGTGAGCGCAGAAACTGCCCTCCAACGCCGCCCTTCCACCGCTGGCCCGGAGTGGTGGGAAATCCAGGCCCACAGACTACACCATGCCAGGCAGCACGCTGACCTCTATGTCCACACAGAGCATCTGACCCCTCAGCAGGTGTTGGAGATGGTACTGGAATTCCTGCGAGACATTGCAGGTTTGGACTGCCAGAGGTATAATAGCTCATAACAGACCTACGGAGTCTGGCTTCCAGATATTCAGATAGAAAGCGTGATTATGGATTGGAACGTCATTTTCTGGCTTGTGGGGACCGCCATTGTCACGGTGGCCCCCATGATTCTCGTACATGAGCTGGGTCACTTCTTGCTGGCCAAACTGGCCGGCGTCAGAGTCGAGGAGTTCGGGTTGGGCTATCCACCCAGGCTGCTGAGGTTGTGGCGTGAAAAGGGCTACCTGGAAGTGGATGGAATACGGGTGACCATTCCTTCCAACTTTCGTCTGCCCTCTCAGATCCTCCCGGGGCAATTCGTGGAGGTGGTGGCTGCGCTCCGTGAGGACGGCACCCGCATTCTGCGGCAGTTGACCCCCCTCCCCGCTCCACCCGAAGCAGAGGCTGCTTCCACTCTGCAGGGAGAGGAGGAAGACGCTGTGCTGATGCGGGGCAGATTGACCGCCTGGGAACCGGGCACTCTCTACAGCCTCAACCTGTTGCCACTGGGGGGGTTCGTCAAAATGACTGGCGAAGAGGACCCTTCCGATCCGCGCAGCCTGGCTGCCCAACCGAAGCGCGCGCGTCTGGCGATCCTCTCGGCCGGCGCGCTGCTGAACATCTTTACCGCGTTTCTGCTTCTCGTCGGAGCTTACATCTCCGGCTACCCGGGAAAATGGCTGGTCAAAATCACCAATGTCGAACCGGGTGGCGCTGCAGCAGCGGCTGGCCTGCAGCCTGGTGACATCGTCTTGGAGATTGACAACGAACGCATCGAAAATGGGGTCAGACAACTCCAGACTGTGGTACACAACTCGCCCGGCAAAAGCATCACTCTGACCGTCAGGCGCGGTGATGAAACCCTTGTCATCGAGGCGACACCCAGACTCCAGCCTGAGGGCTACGGTTTGCTCGGCATCGGCATTTCCCAATGGCCCGATTACAATGCGATACAGTATTATCCACTGCACAGGGCTGTGGTCGCCGCTGGCGGTGACATGATCGTCATCACCGTCGCGACGCTGGCATTCCCGTTCCTGGTGATCGGTGGCCTTATTCCTGCTAATGCGGCGCGTCCCACCAGCGTGGTCGGCATCAGTGGTATGCTGACCTTTGCGTTGCAGCGCAGTCTGGATTGGGGTCTGGCGTCTCCTGTGCTGAACATGGCCGCGTTCGTGAGCCTGGCGCTGGGGCTGACCAATCTGCTGCCCATCCCCGCATTGGATGGAGGGCGCATCCTCTTCGTACTCATCGAGGCCGTGCGCGGCCGCCGTGTCTCGCCCAGGTACGAAGCGGCGTTTCATATGATCGGCCTGATCGTCCTGATCAGCATTATGATACTAATAATGTTGCAAGACGTGATCAATCCAGTGATACCCTGGTCCTCGTTCAGGTGAGATGGCAAATCCTCTTGATACCTTACTTAGTGAGCTGAGCCGGACTGCGACTATGCCGGCACAATCCTTGTTATACTACCTCTCGGACCTGGATGCTGAAGGCATTGCGCGCGTGCGTCTGGTGTGGCCCGGGCTACCGGTGGAACTGCGCAGGCGATTGATCACCTGCCTGGTAGAGATGGCCGAGGCTGATTTTGAGCTTAACTTCGGCGAGGTCTTCCGTATGGGGCTTGAGGATGAAGACGCAGAAGTAAGGACGGCTTCCATTGAGGGGTTATGGGAAGACGAGGATGTGCGCCTGGTACCGCTCCTGGTGACCCGTCTGCAAGATGACGAATCGGCCAGTGTGCGCGCGGCGGCAGCCCAATCCCTGGGACGTTTCATCCTTCTGGGCGAACTCAACAAGATTCACCCGGAGCCACACCATATGGCCTACCAGGCCGTCCTGGCCACCTGCCAGGACGAGCACGAAGACATCGAGGTGCAGAGGCGGGCACTGGAATCGCTGGCCTATGCTGATAACGAGACCGTCATCCAATTAATTCACAAAGCATATGCCTCCCCTCACGAAAAGATGCGTGTCAGCGCCGTCTTTGCTATGGGACGTAGTGCCAACCCTTACTGGTCCAGGCATGTGCGGCAGGAGCTTTTCAGCCCCAATCCTGAAATGCGCTACGAAGCTGCGCGTGCCTGCGGCGAGCTGCAACTGCGCGAGGCTGTCGCGGAACTGGAGGAGCTGGCCGACGACGTAGACGCCGAGGTCCAGGACGCCGCGCTGTGGGCGCTGGGCCAGATCGGGGGTGACCGGGCACGCTCTATCCTGGAACGCTACTGCCTGGCGGATAACGAGGCTACCCGTAGTGCTGCCGAAGCTGCCCTTGATGAGCTGGAGTTCATGTACGGCGACCTCTCCGATTTCTTCGCCAGGCTGGCCATGTCACCACCCGATGACGATATGGTATGAGCAGGCAACCTGCAACCACCGTGACCCTGTCTGTAGTGCTGCTGGGGGCACTTCTCGTAGCCGATTTACAGCTCCACACAGCCACTGCCGCCGCAGGCATTACCATCGAAAGCAGCACGGTCAGCTATAACTTTGCTCAGGAGATCACGTTCGAGCTGTGGGCTTCCTCCGAGGCCGATATTACCAGCGTCTACCTCTCGTTTAGAGCCACAGGGGACGCGCAGACCAGAGTACAGCCAGTGGAAATATCACCGGCGCCCCAGATCAAAGTTGCGTACAGGGCCGATATGCGTTACAATCCCCTGCCGCCATTTGCCACCGTGAGCTTCTGGTGGGATATCGAGGACGCAGCGGGCCATCATCTGACCACACCACCTCAGCAGTTCAGGTACAGAGATAACCGCTTCCATTGGACACAACTGAGCGACCCGCTGCGCAAAGAAGTTACCGTCTATTGGATCGAGGGCCACGGCGACCTCAAGTTCGGACAGGCAGCACTCGATGTGGCGCTGCCTGGACTGGAAAGAATCAGCAGCGAGCTGCATGCTCCGCTCCCGGAAACGATCGAAATCTACATTTATGATGCGCAGCACAACCTCAATGCCGCAATGGTGCTGACAGGCAGGGAATGGGTCGGAGGGCAGGCGCGCCCGGAGCTGGGCGTTATTGTCGTCGCCATCCCCTTCGAGGAGGGCTATACCCTGCGCATGAAGCGCGAAATACCGCACGAGCTTACCCACCTGTTGCTCTACCAGGCTGTGACACCTGAAGGGTACGAGTATGTGCCAGAGTGGTTGGATGAGGGGTTGGCGACCGCAAATGAGTTGCTGCCGACGGCCGAATATGCCAGTGTGCTGGAGGATGCTCGCAAAAATGGTTATCTGCTCCCTCTGGAGAAGCTGTGTGTGCCCTTCCCTCCCGACCCCACGACCGCACTGCTTTCCTATGCCCAGAGCGGCAGTGTGGTTCAGTTCATTCGCCGGGAATATGGCGCTGCTGGCATCCGCAACCTGCTGGCAGCCTACCGCGATGGGGCCAGTTGTCGGGCGGGTGTGCAGGAGGCGTTGAAGATAAGCTTCAACCAGCTGGAAGCCGCATGGCGCGCCAGCCTGGAGCCTGAAAACCCCTGGCGCGCTATGATGGAACGGGTAGGAGTGTGGCTTGGCTTGTGGCTGCTGAGTATCCTGATCGCTGTGCCGATGCTCGGAGGCCGTCACCGCCGGCTGCACCCGGGCCGGAAATAAAATCTAACCACAGGAGGAAGACAAACTTATGATCGTCACAACCAAACAGTTGTTTAAGCATGCCTATGGCAAATACGCTGTTGGCGCCTATAACATCAACAACGCTGAGCAGGTTATGGGACTTTTCCGTGGCAATATCCAGTCCCAGGCCCCATTCATTGTCCAGATTTCCAGGGGGGCACGTTCTTACACGGATAAGCGGATGCTGGAGGCGATGATCCGCGCGGCGGAGGAGATTTTCCCGACGGCCATTTTCGCCGTGCACCTGGACCACGGGGACGAGGAGACATGCTACGACTGCATCGAGTCGGGATTCTATTCATCGGTGATGATTGATGCCAGCCACCTGCCCTTCGAGGAGAATGTGGCGATCACCAGGCGCGTGGTCGAGCGTGCCCATGCGAAGGGGATCAGCGTCGAGGCTGAGCTTGGCCAGCTTGGCGGAGTCGAGGAACACATCAGCGTGAGCGAAGATCAGGTACATCTGACCGATCCTGAGCAGGCGGCGGAATTTGTCCGGCTCACCGGGTGCGATAGCCTGGCCTGTGCCGTTGGCACCAGCCACGGAGCGTTCAAGTTCTCCGGCACCCAGCGGATTCACTTCGAGGTGATCGAGGCCATCCAGAAGCTCCTGCCCGGTTTCCCGCTGGTGCTGCACGGCTCCTCATCCGTACCGCAGGATGAGGTTGACCGGATCAATGCTGCGGGCGGCAAACTCAAGGGTGCCAAAGGAGTGGACCCGGCCCAGTACCTGCCGGCCGCAAAACTCGGCGTGTGCAAGATCAACATTGACACCGATGGGCGACTCGTGTGGACGCGCGTCCACCGCGAGTTCTTCCGCGATCACCCCGAAGTATTCGACTTCCGCCCGATCGGCAAGGTCTTTATGGAGGAGTACGCCAAATTTATCGCCAGCCGTAATGAGCTCCTTGGCTCAGCCGGACAACTGGAGTCGGTGCGGGCCAGTCTGTGAAAGACGCGGCAATTCCCGCACGGTAGGCTCCCTTTTGGACACGGAACACACGGAAGCACACAGAGAGCTGGTTTCAACAGCGGCCTCCGTGTTGTCCGTGTCCCGTCAAAGAGAGGTCACATGTCCCTGATCGAGAAAGCCAAATCCTGGTTTGCGCCATTCCGCCCCCTTGCCCCCCAGATGCTTCATTACCAAAGCTCGCCTGAAGCAGAGCAGCCGTATCGCCTGCACCTCCGCATCGAAAAGGATGGGCGGGGGCTGCTCATCATCAACGCTGCCACCGTCCTGCATCTGAACCAGACGGCAGCCGAATATGCTCGCCTGCTCATTCAAGGTGCCGACGCTGAAGAAGCGGCCCGGACAATTGCCCGGCGTTACCGGGTCTCCCGCGCTGCCGCCCGCGCCGACTATGAGCGTTTGCGAGATCACATCCTGACCCTGGCCACCACCCAGGACCTCTGTCCGGTGACCTATCTGGACCTCGAGCGGGCGGAGCCGTTTTCGGCGGAGAGTTCAGCTCCCTATCGGGTGGACCTGGCCCTGACCTACCGGATAGACGAGACGGGGGCACTTGACCCGGAGGCCCGCAGGCGGGTGACGCGCGAGCTTACTACTAAGGAATGGCAACAGGTGATGAGCGCCCTGTGGAACGTCGGTGTGCCTCACGTCTGCTTCACCGGCGGCGAGCCGACTTTGCGGGATGACCTGCCCGAGCTGATACGTCACGCCGAGAGCCTGGGCCAGGTCACGGGATTGCTTACCGATGGGCGCCGGCTGCGCGACCGTGAGTATCTGGACAGTCTGCTGCTGGCCGGGCTGGACTATCTCCAAATCACACTCACCTCCCACCAGCCAGAGCTACATGACAGCATCGTCGGCCGGGCTGGTGCCTGGGAAGGGACGGAGGCAGGCCTGCGCAATGCCCTCGCTGGCGACATATACGTGGTGGTTCATCTCATCGCTCTCCCTGCCAACGCCGACAGTCTGACCGGGACGGTGGCCTGGCTGGCCGGTCTGGGTGTCCCGGCCGTTGCTCTGAGCAGCCCGCTGCGTGCTGTTTCGGAGGAGGAGCGTCCCAGACTGCAACAGGCACTGGCAGCCGCCCGTGAAGCCGTCCACACACACCATCTCACACTCGTTTGGGACCTGGCGGCTCCATACTCCCACGTCAACCCGGTGGAGTCAGAGGCAGACATCCCCGTCGGACAGGTCTTGCGCCAGCATCTTTACGTGGAACCGGATGGCGATGTGCTGCCGGCACAGGGGTACAATCTGGTGCTGGGGAACCTGCTGCGTGACCCCTGGGAGGCCATCTGGAACAATCCGGTGCGTAAAAAGCTGGAGGAAGGTGCCACTGACGCCTGAGGAATGGCATCGCTGGTTTACCGTCCAGGCCCGTTGGACGCAGGAGACACGCCTGTGGCTCTACAGGCAGGCTGATCTCTCCAATGCCCGGGCCATCCTCGAGGTCGGATGCGGAAGTGGGGTAATTACAGCGGAGTTGGCTCACCTGGTCCCCGGGCGAGTTGTGGTGGGGCTGGATTGTGATCCGCAGATGATCAATGTTGCCCGTCGCCGGGACGGCGCTCCCCTCTACGTTCTGGGTGATGCTCACACGCTCCCCTTTCCCGCGGAGCATTTCGATATCGTGGTTTCACACTACCTGTTTCTGTGGCTGGCCCGTCCCGAGCGCGCAATACGTGAGATGGCGCGCGTCGTGAGGGCTGGTGGTTCAGTGCTGGCCTGTGCCGAACCGGATTACGGAGGCAGGGTGGATTATCCACCCGAGCTTGAGGAAACCGGCCGTCTTCAGGCCGCAGCGCTGCGAAAACAGGGAGCCGATCCGCAGATAGGCCGTCGGCTGGGGGAGCTGTTTGTCGGCGCAGGCCTCCAGGTAACGCTGGGGGTAATGGGTGGCCAGTGGGAACTCCCGCCACATGCCGGTGCAGGCAATGACTTCGAGGCCGAATGGGACGTGCGTGAGCGTGACCTGGCCCCCCTGTGTCCCTGCGACAGATTGCGCATGTGGCGCGCACTGGACCGCATGGCGCTGGAGAGCGGTCGGCGCGTCCTCTTCGTCCCGACCTTCTACGCCTGGGGAAGGAAAAACCCCTGAAGTTTCACACCCCACTTGCGAAATCTCCATTTCAGGCTACAATACCGCTCACCCTGGTGAGGTGATGGAATATGGTCAGAAAGACGAGCGCTGAGGTGCGCCAGAGTTTTATTGACTTCTTTGTCGCCCGTGGTCACACGGTGGTCCCCAGCTCCAGCCTGGTGCCACTTGATGACCCTACTTTACTGTTTACCAACGCAGGAATGAACCAGTTCAAAGACGTCTTCCTGGGGATTGGCAAGAGAGACTACACGCGCGCGGTAAACTCCCAGAAATGTATGCGTGTCTCAGGCAAACACAACGATCTGGAAGACGTGGGGCGCGATGGGTTTCATCACACCTTCTTTGAAATGTTAGGCAACTGGTCATTCGGCGACTATTACAAAAAAGAGGCCATCGCCTGGGCGTGGGAGCTGCTGACCAAAGAGTGGGGACTGCCTAAGGAGCGTCTGTGGGCTACCGTCTTCAAGGATGAGCTGGGAGTCCTGGGGACGGATGAGGAGGCTGCCGGTTTCTGGCTCTCGGAGACGGATATAGACCCTCAACATGTCCTCTATTTCGGCCGAGCCGATAACTTCTGGGAGATGGCCGATACAGGCCCCTGTGGGCCATGCAGCGAGATTCACTACGACAGAGGACATTGCAGCCGCGCAGGGGAGGAAGGGCACGTCTGTCGCGTAAACGGCGACTGCGACCGCTTCACCGAGATATGGAACCTGGTGTTTATCCAGTATGACCGCGATGAAGACGGCGTTCTGCATCCGCTGCCGGCAAAGCATGTGGACACCGGAATGGGTTTCGAGCGGGTGGTGGCCATCCTCCAGGGGGTGGACTCCAACTACGAGACTGACCTGTTCGTCCCCATCATGCGCCGGGTGCAGGAGCTGACCGGCCACACAGACGCCCAGGTACAGGATAACATCGTGGCCTACCGGGTGATTGCTGACCACATCCGTGCCGTGACTTTTCTTATCGGCGATGGAGTTCTGCCGGGCAATGAAGGGCGCAATTACGTGCTGCGCATGATCCTGCGACGCGCGGCTCGTTTCGGCCGCAAGATTGGCTTCACCCGTCCCTTCCTGGCCGAAGTCGCCCCAACCGTGATTGAAATTATGGGGCCTCACTTCCCTGAGCTGAGTAACCGTCGCCAGTTTATCCTCACCACAATCACCCAGGAAGAGGAGCGTTTCCTGCGCACCCTGGACCTGGGCCTGGCGAAGTTAGAAGAAGTGCTTTCTGAGCTGAAGGCAGAGGGGAAGCAAACCCTGTCCGGTGACGTGGCCTTCAAGCTCTACGACACGTTCGGGCTGCCGCTGGAGATCACCCGGGACGTGGCGCTGGAGCGTAACCTGGGCGTTGACGAGGCCGGCTACCAGGCCGCGCTTGAGGAGCAGCGCCGTCGTGCCCGTCGGGAAGCGATAACTGAACTCCCTGATGAAGAGACGCTGAAGCGGTACAACCAGCTTTTAGAGGAGCTTCAGCAACGGGGGCTTATAGGCGCCGAGGGAGTTGCCCACGATCCCTATTCCGATACCGAAATCGAGACCACGGTTGCTGCTATCCTGTGCCACGGTAAAGCGGTCAAATCGGCCAGGGAGAGGGAGGAGGTTGAGGTCATCCTCCCGGCCACCTGCTTCTATGTTGAGTCAGGCGGTCAGGTCTCCGACACCGGTTTCATTATCTCGCTGGCGCCGGAGCATGAGGAACCGCTGTGGGAGATAGAGGTAAAGGATGTGCGCCGCCCCGTCCCCGGCCTGATCGTTCATCTCGGCGTGGTCAGAAGCGGACGGCCGCACGTTGGGGACAGGGTATGGGCTATTGTGGACTATCCCCGACGGATGGATATCGCCCGCAATCATACCGCAACCCATCTCCTCCACAGCGAATTGCGTTACATTTTGGGTGAACATGTACAGCAGGCCGGCTCGCTGGTCACGCCAGACCGGCTGCGCTTTGACTTTACTCACCCGGCGATGTTGACCGAGGAGGAGCTGGAGCTGGTAACCCGTTCCGTGAACGACGCCATTCTGGCCAACTACCCGGTGGAAGTGAGTGAGGAGAAGTATCGCCAGGCCATCGCTGAGGGGGTCATCGCCCTCTTTGGCGAGAAGTACGGCGAAGTGGTGCGCGTGGTACGCATCGGGTGGCCAGACGAGCCGTTCAGCCAGGAACTGTGTGGTGGCACCCACCTGGACGAAACGGGAGAGATCGGGTTGTTTCACATTGTCTCCGAAGAGGGGGTGGGAGCGGGGGTGCGCCGCATAGAGGCAGTGACCGGCCGTGGCGCAGTAGAATTGGTGGAGCGCCAGCTCGGCACGCTCAAACGCGCTGCTGCTTACCTGGGTGTCACGCCTGACCAGGTAGATCGCAAAGTGCTCACCCTGCTGGAGGATTTACAGACGGCCCGCAAAGAAATAGCCCGTCTGCAGGAGCGACTGGCCCGGCGCGAGTTCGAATCTCTCCTGGGACAGGTGGAGTCGGTAGCGGGCACCTCGCTGCTGAGAGCGCGGGTTAGCGCTCCAAGTGCGGATGTCTTGCGCGAGATGACTGACTGGTTCCGGGATCGGCTCAAGTCATGCGTGGTTGTTCTGGGCACGGTGGTGAACGAGCGTCCGGTGTTGGTTGCTGCCGTTACCCCTGACCTGGTCGAGCGAGGTGTGGATGCGGCCAGACTGGTGCAGGGGGTCGCGCGCTTTGTGGGCGGCGGTGGCGGTGGTAAGCCGACGCTCGCTCAGGCCGGCGGCCGCGACGCAGGCCGCCTCGACGAGGCACTGCGCCAGGTGCCGGGCGTGCTGGAGGAAATGATCAACAGGACTTGAGACCCGATGAGCCTGAAATCGGCCACGGTTATAACCCTGGAGACACACGACGACCTCCACTCCGTCCGCTACCGGCTCAGCCAGAGCGCCCGTGGACGCGTCGTGCTCGTCCTTCCCTGGGACTTGCGTTTTCTTTCCAGACCGCTGGACTTCACACTGCTGCAGCGCGAGGCCGGGCGTCAACAGCTCGAGATAGCCATCGTCTCCCCCGACCCGGAACGGCGGGCGCTCGCCCGTCGCTGTGGCTTCCCCGCATTTGCCACCATTCAGGAAGCACAGGAGAATGCGGTATGGCGCTCGCGCCCCCTGGAAGAGGTGCCACCCCCGCCCCGCCACTGGTGGGATGAGGAAATCAGCCTCAGACCCCGTCCGACCCGCCCGCGCCCACGCTGGCTTGGCTGGATCGGGTTGGGCGTGCGCTTCATCATCTTTCTCCTTGTGCTGGCGATCCTGGCGGGAAGCGCCTACGCGATCGTTCCCAGCGCGGCGGTCACGCTGGTGCCGACCGGGCAAGAGTTCACCATCATTGTGCCCGTCTCTATCAGCCCGGACGTCGAGGTTGTGGATCACACAAAGCGTCTCATCCCGGCGCGACGCCTGGGTGTGTACGTCTCCGGGTACGCTGAGACTGAAACAACCGGTACAATGAATGTGATCAGAGGCCTGGCAACCGGCACCGTTCTGTTTACCAACCTGTTAAGCCAGGACTACCTGGTGCCCGCCGGCACCGTTGTGCGCACTTCATCCACCAGCTATCCCCTCCGTTTCCGCACCACCGAGGATGTGCTGGTCCCTGCGCTGGGGCAGGCACTGGCTCACATTGAGAGCCTGACGGAAGGGATCGGCGGTGCCGCCGCTTTCGAGATCAACCGCGTTGAGGGAGTGGCGGCCTCCGCCGTCCGGGTGATCAATCCGGAACCGACCGCCGGGGCGGAAGAAGCGCAGGTGCACGTGGTGACCCAGGCCGACTACGACCGCGTGCGGAAGACATTGATTCACCAGTTGTTCGATCAGGCCGCCGCAGAAATGCAGGAGTTGACGACTCCTACCGAGCTGCTGCTCCGTCAATCGCTGCGTATTGAAGCGGTGCCCAAAGAGTCTTACACCCGCTTCCTGACCGAACAGGCCAACAGCGTAGGCCTGGATATGCAGTTGCTGGTGAGCGGACTGGCCGTGGACATCGCCAACGCCAAATCCGTTGCCTACGTCAACCTCTCCCGTCGTCTCCCCCCCGGCTACAATCTGGTGAGTGTAGACTATGAGGTGGGAGAAATGGCCGAGGAGGACATCGGCCCCGGCCAGTTCACGCTCTTTGTCACCGCCAGAGGTTATGCGGCTGTCAGGCTGGAGACCGGCGCAGTGCTCGACATCATCAGGGGGCAACCCGTGGACGTTGCTGTGCAGAAGCTGAGGACACAGCTCCCGCTTTCTTCAGATCCCCAGATTGTGGTGTGGCCCGAATGGTCAGAAGGGCTGAAATGGCTCGAGCGCGTGCCATATCTCACTCTGCGCATCAAAGTCCAGGTCATCCCTATGGTTACAGGGGGGACAACCCAGGGCTCGTGCTTATCAAAGGTGAAGGCATGCGCGTGATGGGGGTGGACGTGGGAGAAAAGCGCATCGGAATCGCCATCAGCGATCCTACCGGCACGGTGGCTCGCCCGCTCTGCACCCTGGAGCGGCGCTCCAGGCAGCATGACTTCAGTGCTATAGCAGCACTTGTGGCCGAACACGCCGTCGAACTGGTCGTTGTGGGGTATCCGCTCAGCCTGGACGGGACGACAGGAGCCCAGGCACGCCACATCTCTGATTACGCCCTCGCGCTCAGAGAGCATATAAACGTTCCTGTCCTCCTGTGGGACGAGCGGTTCAGCACAACCGCAGCAGAGGGGGTGTTGCGTCAAACCCGTGGCCGGAATCAGCGCCTGACGGCCAGAAAGAAAGGCCGGGTGGATTCCATCGCGGCCGCCGTGATCTTGCAAAACTATCTGGATGCACGTATGCAAGACGTGGGCGATCAGCAGTGAACAAGGATTTCCGGGCTTCCACGCAGGCTGCTAAACGCGCATATTACAGGCATCTGATATGGAAATGAAACATACCATCACACCTCTCATCCTTTGTGGGGTAACTTTCTTGCTTATCCAGCTACTATGCGGGATCGGATCGCCGGAAGAGCTGATGATCGCTGCCTATCTCGAGGCCAACGCCGATCAACTGGAACAGCCGGCCGGCCCCGATGACACACCGGTCACTTTCGTGGTCAGGCCGGGGGAGACAGCAGGCGAGATAGCCGCTCGCCTGAAGGAACTGGGGCTGATCTCCGATGCCGAGCTTTTCCGTCGCTACGTCCAATATCACGGGCTGGATGCCGGCATCGAGGCCGGTGAGTTCACCCTGCGCCAGACGATGACCATACCCGAGATCGCTGCGGCGCTGCAGAAAGGCCTCCAGCATGAGCAGGTGGTGACCATCCAGGAGGGATTGCGGCTTGAACAGGTCGCCCTCGCCGTCGCTTCTCAGACCAATATCTCGCAGGACGAGTTTACGGCACTGGTGACGACCGGCTGGCATAACGCGGGCCTGGCTTTTGATTTTCTCACCAGCCTGCCCCCAACTGCGACGCTGGAAGGATTCCTGTTCCCGGAAACGTATCGCCTGCCAGAAGCAGCCACCGCCGCCGACCTGGTAGAGCGCATGTTGAACACTTTCGACGCCCGGGTCACGCTGGATATGCGGGCTGCCGCAGCCAGCCGTGGCCTGGATGTTTACGAACTGGTCACACTGGCCTCGATTGTGGAGCGGGAGGCCGTGCTGGACGAGGAACGCCCGCTGATCGCCGGTGTTTATCACAACCGCCTGGCCGATGGCTGGTTTCTGGGTGCATGTCCCACTGTCCAGTATGCGCTGGGCACCCCGGAGAACTGGTGGCCTCAGTTCACCCTGGAGTCCACACAGATAGAGTCGCCCTACAATACCTACCGCAATCCTGGCCTGCCTCCCGGCCCGATATGCAGCCCCGGGCTGGCCTCGATCCGCGCTGCCGCCTATCCTTCCGAGACAGATTATTATTTCTTTCTGGTGGACTGCACTAAAAATGACGGAAGCCACCTCTTCGCCGTCACCCAAGAGGAGCACAACCGTAACTATCAAAGGTGCGGTGGTCAGTCTCCTTAAGTGGGCATCCGGCACCGATATTCCATGCAGTGCCATCCTGCCTCTGGCAGCCTGCACCATCCTCGTTGCCCTCTGCCTCTATCTGAATTTCCGCCCACCCGGCCGGATACACCGGATCGTGAAGATCGGCCTGGTGGCCCCATTCGAGGGGCGTTATCGCTACGCAGGATACGATGTGATCTACGCAGTGCGTATGGCGCTGCGCCAGGTAAACGCCGGCGGAGGAGTGGGGGGCTACGGTGTGGAGCTGATCGCCTACGACGACGGTGCTGAGCCCGTGATGGCAGTCGAGCAGGCCCGCAAACTGGCACTTGATCCCCAGGTGGTCGCTGCGATCGGCCACTTCCGCGAGGAAACGACTATGGCGGCCGCAGGCAGCTATGTGTATGCTTCCCTGCCGCTCATCGCACCGGGCGTGCTCGACCCTGCCCTGACGTCTGCGGCGCATCCGCTCTTCCGGATGGGGCCAGATGCCAGCGTGCTGGCCAATGAAATATTCACCTGTGTGGAGCAGCTCTGCCCGGTCTCACAGGCAGCCCTGTTGACCGATGGTGGACCCCTGGGCATCGCATTGCAGGAACAGGCTAAAGTGCATGGGGTAACCCTGCGCCCGGTAGCCTCACCAGCAGACGATGACTGGCTGGCACAGGTGCTCGATGCGGATGTGGCAGCCGTCCTGTGCGACACTACCCCGGTGGAGGCCGGAGAGGTCGCCGCGGCACTGCGGGCAGTGGGGTGGGGGGGGACACTTGTGGGTGGGCCTGAACTGGCAGCCTCCGATTTCACCGCCGTAGCGGGCCAGGCAGCTCAGGGGGCAATATTCGTAACCCCCTGGTTCTTTCCGGGGCCGACCATCAACGACGATGTGGACGCTTTCATCCGGGATTACCGCCAGGCCTCCGGAGGCCTGCCACCGGGCCCGCTCGCCATTCCCGCTTACGAAGCGACATGGGTGGTATTGGAAGCACTCGAGAGGCAGCATGCCTGGCCAGGTGAACCCGGACGCGCGGGGGTGGCCGCAGCGCTGTCAGATGTCAGGCGCAGAGGATTGCTTGGGGAGATCACATTTGCAGCCGATCGTAGCTGGAATACCGCTTCGCTCCACTGTGTCAAGGTGACAGTCACCTCCAGGTGACTGTCACCTTGACCTTGACCTCACGCCCTCACCAGCTCAGCATCAGTGTATACAACTGGGTTGTGTTGGTGGCACCGCCTGTGTAAACCCGCACGTAGTACTTGCCGGCACTCAGGCTGAGGGGGCCCACCGTCATTGTCGGGCCTCCAGCTCCCCAGTAACCAATAGGATTGGTGATGTCGTCCTCACGGTAGACCATCAACCGGCCTCCTCCCCCTGTGAAATCGGTCACCCGGACGGTGACGCTGGCCTGGCCGGTAAGGTTGAAATAGTACCAGTCCTCCATGTCGTCAGGGTAGGCTCTGTAGGCCACGCCCGGGTAGAGCGGACCCCACGCCCGTGATGCGGTGTCGTTATCCTCATAGGGGTTGACGAAGTAGTTGCGCATCACAAGCGGCAGGTAGATTTTAGCCCTCGTCATGGTGGTCAGCACCGAGGCATCGGTCTTTGTCGGGTCGCCCTGCGAGGTGGCAGTGACGGTCACCACGTCGCGCGCGCCGGGAGGAGCACCTGCGGGTATATGCACGACCACAGGCACCTCCACCCCCACGCCCGCACCAAGCGGCCCGACGCCGGCCGGCACATCCACCGTCCAGGCGCTCGCCGACTTCGTCAGCGTGAAGGTGTCCGTCGTGTTGCCCGTGTTGGTCAGCCGCAACGTGTGGGTCACTGCCGTGCCGGGGCTGCCCACCCGCGTCGCTGCCGATGGCTCAAGCAGCACGCCATAGACGTTATTGGCCGTCGTCGTCAGCACCGAGGTGTCGGTCTTTGTCGGGTCGCCCTGCGAGGTGGCGGTGACGGTCACCACGTCGCGCGCGCCGCCGGCCGCGTCAGCGGGGATATGGACGACCACAGGCACCTCTACCCCCACACCCGCAGCCAGCGGCCCGACGCTGGCCGGCATATCCACTGTCCAGGCGCTCGCCGACTTCGTCAGCGTAAAGATGTCCGTCAGGCTGCCGATATTTGTCAGCCACAACGTGTAGGTCACCGCCGCGCCGGGGTCACCGGACCGGGCTGCGGTCGGCGGCTCAAGCAGGAGAGCGTAGAGGCCAGACACCCTGGTGGTCAGCACCGAGGCATCGCTCTTTGTTGGGTCGCCCTGTGAGGTGGCGGTGACAGTCACCACGTCGCGCGCGTCAGGTGTTGCGTCGCCGGGTATGTGGACGACCACGGGCACATCCACCCCCACGCCCGCACCCAGTGGCCCGACGCTGGGCGGCACATCCACCGTCCAGGCGCTCGCCGACGTCGCCAGCGTGAAGGTATCCGTCGTGTTGCCCGTGTTGGTCAACCGCAGTGTGTAGGTCACCGCAGTGCCCGGATCGCCGGACTGCATTGCCGCTGGCGGCTCAAGCACCACGCCATAGATGTTATTGGCGATCGTCGTCAGCACCGAGGTGCCCGTCTTTGTCGGGTCGCCCTGCGAGGTGGCAGTGACGGTCACCACGTCGCGCGCGCCGCCGGCCACGTCAGCGGGGATGTGGACCACCACAGGCACCTCCACCCCCACGCCCGCATCAAGCGGCCCGACGCCGGCCGGCACATCCACCGTCCAGACGCTCGCCGACTTCGTCAGCGTAAAGATGTCCGTCAGGCTGCCGATATTTGTCAGCCACAACGTGTAGGTCACCGCCGTGCCGGGGTCACCGGACCGTGCTGCGGTCGGCGGCTCAAGCAGGAGATCGTAGATGCCGGGCACCCTGGTCGTCAGCACCGAGGCGCCGGTCTTCGCCGGGTCGCTCTGCGAGGTAGCGGTGACGGTCACCACGTCACGCGCATCAGGAGGAGCACCGGCGGGTATATGCACGACCACGGGCACCTCCACCCCCACACCTGCGGCCAGCGGCCCGACGCTGGCCGGCACATCCACCGTCCAGGCGCTCGCCGACGTCGCCAGTGTGAAGGTGTCCGTCGTGTTGCCCGTGTTGGTCAACCGCAACGTGTGGGTCACCGCCATTCCAGGATTGCCCACCCGCGTCGCTGCCGGAGGCTCAAGCAGCACGCCATAGACGTTATTGGCCGTCGTCGTCAGCGCCGAGGCATCGGTCTTTGTCGGGTCGCCCTGCGAGGTGGCGGTGACGGTCACCACGTCGCGCGCGCCGCCGGCTGCGCCAGCAGGGATGTGTACGACCACGGGCACCTCCACCCCCACGCCCGCATCCAGCGGCCCGACGCCGGCCGGCACATCCACCGTCCAGGCACTCGCCGACTTCGTCAGCGTGAAGATGTCCGCCACGCTGCCGGTATTGGTCAGCCACAACGTGTAGGTCACCGCCGTGCCGGGGTCACCGGACTGTGCTGCGG
>Ga0209101_1000233_pt1 | contig 47485 bp, 61 predicted proteins | sample ConPoolayeCmetaG_FD_185481 | JGI IMG/M metagenome (GOLD analysis project Ga0209101, IMG submission 185481) | Hot spring microbial mat communities from California, USA to study Microbial Dark Matter (Phase II) - Cone Pool mat layer C metaG... ... | reverse complement strand
CGCGAACGGCGTGTACTCCGGCAAATTCGAGTGGTACCTGCCAGAGTACGAGAACCTTGACGTTCCCGATGACGAATTCGTAGAGGATACCCCTGTAGCTATCATTATAACCAACGGTAATGAGATCGAGGTCACGGCCGGCGACCTTTGGCCTGGCCTGAGATCATAACATAAACGGAAGGACGGACGGTGGCCCACGAGGCCGCCGAACTAAATAGCCGCGCAATCGGAGGGCAAGAAAATGTTTGAGTTCCGTATGAACCCAAGCGGAAAAATTTCCAATTGCTATAATATTGGTAGACTAGAGCACTCGCCATCTAAGAGTGCGAGAGTCAGGATATTTGTCGTCCAGCCGATCTTCGAGGCTTGCAGAAATTATGCTTCAAGCAAAAATGAATCCACCACCTTCTGGACTGACAATGCCACCTTCGCGTTCACTCGTACACCCTGCGATGTGTATGAGCAACGCGGCGATGAACTCGTCAGAGTGGCCGATGGATTCATCGTGCCGGTGTACGGCGAGTTGCCGTCCACCTTCCGTCGGAAACTGACGAGTTTCGCCTCGTGCGGGGCGACTCCAGTTAAATTCGCCCCGCAAGGAAGCGAGTTCCTCACGCGCGATGAGGCACTTAAGCGCGTGGAACAATATATTGCGAACGACAAGCCGTACCGAGTCACAATGCGGTACGGCTCCGAGGTTTACGGTCAGTCACGAGACCGCGACCTACTCAGCATAATCGGATACGGCCAGAGATTCAAAGAGCTTGCAGAAAAATTTGAAAATGTTCCTGTGCGGCCTGGCGATGACGTTATATACATCTCCATTCGTAACACCGTAGTTCACCCAATGGAGCGCCTGGCCGCAGAGTGCCTGACTCGCGAACAACCTGCAACCAGAGACTTGTTTGCAGGTTGGATAGAGAGAATGAGCCTAGAAGAAGCACTACACAGAAACACCGAATATCGCCTGAACCTAGCGCGTTTCTTTCCGTGCGACTTTACGTTACGCAAGGCAATCTTCGCGCAAGCTCAATACAATGCCTACACCCGCGATGGTGTATTTCTTGATAACAAGGAAGCGGCCTTAGCGTACTGCGCAAACAAAGATGAAGTGCGCCGGCTGTTTTTTCACAAGGCGTCGTTACGTGATATAGAACGTTTGTACTACGCAACATTCGAGCTTCCACTTCCTGACGACGTTCGAGTTGTCAAGTCACACCGCAGTTTATACATACTGCGCGGGCGGCACATTTACCGTTCAGAGTATTATTCCCATTACGGGTACGACAACCCAGAGCTGGTGGGCGACAACCTAAACCTAAGCGGACACAATTTAGATTTCGCGGAAATCGCGGATCCACACGACGACGCAGTTTCAGATGTCTTGTACCAGTTTAATCCTGCCGCCGCCGGGTGACGATTCGGCCCCTCGCGGCGGGAGCGAAGCAGGGGGAAGAAGTGGACACTTTTGGAGCAGATAAGTACGGTCTTCTCCCCGATGGCTTTAACTGGCATTTGGTGGGCCGCGCATACCGACCATATAGAAACGTTTTTCGCGCGAACCTTAAAATTGCTTGACAATATGATAATAGTGTGGTATAATATTGACAAATAGAGAGAAGGGAGAATGAACGATGAAAAAGCTCACAAGTCTGGCAAATGCCCCGGCGAGAATTCGCAAGGTTGCGGTCGCGAACGGCGTGTACTCCGGCAAATTCGAGTGGTACCTGCCAGAGTACGAGAACCTTGACGTTCCCGATGACGAATTCGTAGAGGATACCCCTGTAGCTATCATTATAACCAACGGTAATGAGATCATCGAGGTCACGGCCGGCGACCTTTGGCCTGGCCTGAGATCATAAACGAAACTCATAAACGAAACGTGGTGGGCCGCGCATACCAAACCACGCGGAGGGAGAATGAAAATGGACGCGGACGAGTTGAGAGAGATTTGCGAGCGTCACCGGGAGTGGTTACTCGGTCAACCCGGCGGAGTCCAAGCCGATTTGAGCGGGGCTGACCTGCGGGGGGCCGACCTGGGCCAGGCCAACCTGCACAAGGCCGACCTGAACGGTGCTGACCTGTGGTTGGCCGACCTGCAGGGGGCCGACTTGGGCCAGGCCGACCTGCACAAGGCCGACCTGAGCAGGGCAGACCTGCGCAGGGCCGACCTGCGGGGGGCTGACCTGCGCGAGGCAAACCTAAGCGATGCCGACCTGAGCGGGGCAGACCTGCGCGGGGCCGACCTGAGCGGGGCAAACTTGAACAAGGCAGACTTGTGCGGGGCCGACCTGAGCGGGGCCGACCTGAGCAGGGCCGACCTGAGCAGGGCCTACCTGTACGGAGCAAAACTGTGTGGGCTTGGGGCCGTGAATTCTTAAAAACGTGGTGAATTTCCCCGAACCCCTTGACAAATTGAGGAAAGTATGATATAATGATGCTGAAAAATAAGCGGGGGCGCGGCCTCGGCCCTAGACGCGAGGCCAAATACGGACAACTGGAGGTGTAGAATGACAAATTGAAAAAAGTGTGATATGATGTGATGATGAAAGGGGCCAACCTGCACGGGGCAGAAATTAACAGGGGCGCGGCCTCGGCCCTAGACGCGAGGCCAAATGACAACTAGAACTGGAGGTAGAAATGGAAAACGCAATTGGTGAGATGGAACTATCTGATCTCGGACGTTTCATAGCTGCCAGGACCGGGGACCTCGACGCAGCCGCGATTGCGCACAGTAGCGCACCACAGGTGCGTTACAACGCAGTGGTGACCGCGCGTGTTTCATCCCCCTCTTGGCGCGATGCGTTTACTGACGATGAGTTACGCGCATTGGTAGCGCGCGTCACCGAGCCAATCCAAGAGGAGCTGCTGATGAAGCTCAACCTTGCGTAACAGGCAGAATGTTGTAGAATGAGATGGGGGCGCAAGCCCTCGACAATTGAATAGCCGGGGCCGGACAGTCCGTAAGGGGGTAGTTGGCCCCGGCAAAATTTTAGGTGAGCGATGAATCTACATACAATCCCCCGTACGTTCTCATATGAGGCAGAACGAACAGGCGACCACGCAGTAGCTCGCCTCTGGAAGCGCGGCGAAAGCGTGATCGTCGGTCACGGTTCCACGATAGACGAGGCACTGGCCGATGCCCTGCAACACCTACAACAACGTTATAAGCGCTCACCAGGCGATGCAAAAGTACGGCCATCTGAACCGTGATGGTTTGCGTCGAGCCTGGTTAGAAAATCCACAAGACCGCGAACTGATCGAGCGGCTGGCAGTGTATCACGGGTGGATGCCGGCGCGTTCAGAAAGCGAGCAGCGTCTGTATGGAGGCCATAGACCCTCTCGACAGCTTATTGGATGAGTTAAGCTCGTCACCGTTCATTGACCCTCCGACGACTGACCCGCCTGAGTCAGCGTTGTTTCGCGAGCTGGTGTGTTGCACGCCGCCGGTGGAATCCCAACAGGCGCGGATGTCTATTGAGGAAGCGCGCGAGAAGGTAGACCGCACAATTCGCGCCTATCTTGATCTACCGTCCCCCGAACATATCTTGCTGGTGCGAGCGTCACCAGGAGTGGGTAAAACCACTATCGCCGTCAACATCTGCCACGACCTTGCAGATGTTGGGAAACGGATTCTCTACGCAGCGCCGCGGCATAATTTCTACCACGACATCTTGGGTGCTGTGGAACACAACAAGCGCGATCCCAAGCAGTGGTATGAATGGTTGCCGCGCAGTCACGACAACCCGCAAATGTGCCAGCACAACGAAGAGATTAGCCGGTGGATGCACAAGGGCTACAGCGCCATAGACTTTTGCATCGGCATCTGCGGTTATGCCTATATGGAAACCCTCTGCCCATATCACCGGCAAAAGAAGCGACAAGAACCCATCATTATGGGACAACATCAGCACGTCACGGTGGGGCATCCTATGCAGTTTGACGTGTTGATAGGCGATGAGTCTCCCCTCAGCGCATTTTGCGGGATCAGGACCATAACGGCTGAAAACGTGATACCACGGCGGATGAGCCGTGACAACCCGATGATGGCCCTGCTTTACTATCTGTTGGGAGTGGTAGTAGGAGACAAGGTAGTAAGCGGCCCCGATCTATTTTCCAAAGAGAGGCTCGGAGACGCAACCTATGTTGCCCAACTCTGCGCCGATTTTGCTATGCCTCTCGCAGCGCAGCCCGCAGTCCCCCCCCCTGTCACATTAGAGGAAGCAAACGACGCAGACCATTTCTACCTGCATCAGTTGGCCAATCTCCTGCAAAGAGAAGCGAATCTGGCGGCTGCCGGTTTGACCTATCCCCATAGGGTGCTGGCCGGGCGTGGTTCGCTATGTCTGCTGATGCGCAAGCCGGTAAACGACCGGATACCCCGTCACGTTGTCTGGCTTGACGCAACCGGGAATCAGCGCATCTACGGGACATTGTTCGGACGACCGGTGCAGGTTGTAAGCGCTACCCCCGGGATACGAGGTACTGTCTTCCAGGTGTATGACCGGGCAAACGGGAAAGGGACGTTAGTGCAGGTACAAAAGCAAACTACAGCGAATGGTAAACAGACCACCACTTATGTTCCAACTGAAAAAACACGACAGGCCATCCGGCTTGTTGATCTTGCTGTGGAAGAGCGAGGATACAAAAATCCTGGTGTTATCACTTTCCAGGCAATAGAAAGGATGTTCGATGGCAAAAAGACTTGCCATTTCTACGCAGCGCGTGGGACAAATGATTTGATGGATTGTGACGCCATCTTCGTTGTCGGTACGCCAATGCCCGCCTTCGACGAGTTGCAACACAACGGGGCGTGGCTTTTCTTCGAGCGTGATACCCCGTTTAATGTAGCCTGGCGTGATACCCTCAGAAAGTACCTGTACACCGCCCCAGATGGAAGCGGGCGCGCATACTACGTCGGGGGATACTGGGGGGATGCCGATATGGAAGCTTTGCTCTCGGTGTACCGCGATGACGAGATTGTCCAGGCCGCACACAGGGTGCGGCCTGTTTTGCGCCCTGTTGACATCTGGTTGTTAACGAATGTCCCGTTATACGAACTCCCGCCCGACTACCTACTCAGCCAGGCTGAAGTGCTGAAAGCGCCACCAGGGGTAAACATCTGGAATTGGTCTGAACTGATCATCAAAACGGCCAATGTGAAATACCTGGATGTTAAGACGATTGCAAGTATTTTGGGAGTGAGTTACTTCACAGCGTTCAAGTATGCCAATCTCCTGGTGCAATGCGGCATAAGGAAAAATTATGACCCGCAACTCCACGGGCCTCTGTTTGTCCTGCCGGATGACGTTTGTCACAGGCAACCAGATAAGCGGGGGGGGCACAACAGGAAAATCCTTGTTCTTGATGAGCAATAATTTCCGACTAGAATTTTGCTATATAGCGACACTATAAGAGAATATATATAGTGTCGCTATATAGCAAAACTTTAGTCGGAAATCAGAACAGGAGGAGAAACGGATAAGCTGCGTTCTAGACGAGGAATAATTTCCGACTAGAATTTTGCTATATAGCGACACTATAAGAGAATATATATAGTGTCGCTATATAGCAAAACTTTAGTCGGAATTACGCCGAAGGGCAGAATGGGAACAGACAAGCGTGGGGGCGCAACTTGTTCCTGGCGAGCAATAATTTCCGACTAGAATTTTGCTATATAGCGACACTATAAGAGAATATATATAGTGTCGCTATATAGCAAAAACCGGCATAACTTGGAGGGGGAGGTAAAAATGAATCACGATGTTATCCGCTATCTGCTAGAGCAAGCCGCCAGGCGTGTACTGGACGCGCGCATAGAGGAACAAAACGCCTGCGCCAGGCTGGCCAGAGCGCAACAAATTGTTGCAGCACTGGAGAATGAATTGCAGATGTTGAAAAATGTAACCGAAGCGGCTGAGGGGGAATTGCGCCAGTATCTTGAGGCGTATCAGGCAAACAGTGGTGCTGATGCTGACCTTGAGATGATAGGACGTTTGGTGCAAGTATTGGGGCAACAATGAAGAAGTCAGACGGTGAGCGGGCTTTTGCCACCCTTTGGCACCTTCTCGCCCCAGAGCAACCACAGCCGGAGCAAGAATACCGGTTTACTCCCACGCGGCGATGGCGCTTCGACTTCGCCTGGCCCGTTCAACGGGTCGCGGTTGAGATTGACGGTGGACAGTGGAAGCCCGGCGGCGGGCGCCACAGTTCTGATGTTGACCGAGAAAAACTAAACGAAGCGGCAGCATCAGGTTGGAGGGTCCTCCACTTCTCCCCAAGACAATTGACCACGAACCCGCAGCACGTCGTTGAGATTGTGCAACGCGCGCTGCAATTCCAGGAATAAAAAGACAAAACATCTTGTTTTTGCCAAAAAACGCGCAAAATTTTAAGATTGGTGAGCGGCGAACCTGTTGACATTTTGCGTTTTGTATGATAAAATTATGATACAACAATATGGAGAGGATGACGATGAAAACGGTTGAGCTTATACAGGCTGGTTACCGGTGCCGGCCGCCAGACCATAAGACCGGTGAGATTGATGCCGAGGTCGTCGCTGAGATGACCTGCGACGCCTGCGGCTCAGAAATGCAGTATGAGCCGTGGTCGAAGGTCGGCTCATACGTAGCGATGGCCGTATGCAAGAGGTGCGGATATGTCATCGAGTTCTGAAAATTCCGAGTGGAAAGCCTGCTTGGGATGCAGGTTCGGAAAGTGGCGGAGGGGATTCCCCGCCTCCGCCACTGAGCCGCCTGAAGAAGGCGGGTGGTATTGCCAGATTTTAGGCGTGTTCTACGAGGAGCGAGAAGCTCCCAATGAGTGTCAGGTGTCCTATGTCTACGATCTTCGCGAGGCTGGTGGCTGCGTACGGCTGTGAACCGGATAAGCGCGGAGAGGTGCACGTTGACTGCCCGTGGTGCGGTAAACCACCACAGCGCGGGCAGGTGCATTTTTCGTTCAGCGAGGCCGGCTGCTACTGTTTCGTGTGCGGGAACGGTGGCAGCCTGGCCAAGCTTGCCCAAGCGGTTGGGATGATAAAGGATGACAGGCCCATCCCTGCCCCCCCAAAAAAAACCAAACCCGCTCCCCCCAAACCCTATTTTTGGCAATCCGAAACAACATTGCAGTACATCACCAGACTACCGGTCGAAGAGCGCCATCGCAGATGGCAGGTGTACAAGCCGGTCACGCTAGAGATGGTCGAGGCCTACAATCTAGGGGTTGGAGTATTGCCATTTTCCCGATGCAAACACGAGCGGCTGCTTGTGCCACTGTTGGAGAATGGCAACCTGGTTGGCATCCGGGGCAGGCGCATCGGCTGCGATTGTCCAAAGTGGTTGTCACCAGCCGGTAACAGAACCGTGCTGTACAACGCAGATAGAATCCAAGCTGGTAAACCGGTCTTTATCGTAGAAAACGCGGTGGATGCTCTACTGTTTACCGCAATGATCGCGATACCGGCCGTAGCGACTCTTAGCATCAGCTACTGGAAAGACGAATGGCTAGAGCTGCTGCGCCCGGCCGGATTGGTGGTTGTCGCTTACGACAATCACCGCCCCGGTAATGGCGGTGGAAAATCCGAGTGGCTGGCGACCCATCCGCGCGATATAGAACCGGCCGGGATCAGGTTGGTGAACAAGCTCAATGCGGCCGGCATAAAGGCACGCTTGTTCGACTGGAAAGATGCCCCAGTAGGAACGGACATCGGCGATTTGTTGAAAAATCGAGCAGGAGCGAACAATGCCCTCGTTTGAGTTAAGGCCGTACCAGGAAGCGTGTATTGCGGCGTTAAACCACGATGTTGCGGCCGGTTACAAATCGCTTGGGGTCCAGGCGGCAACAGGCACCGGAAAAACGGTGATTTTTCTGGCCTGGCTTGACTCCGTCCTGCGCGATGAGCAACGCGCTCTGATCCTCGCGCACCGAAAAGAGCTGATTGAGCAACCCATCGAAAAGGCGCGCAGGTTCTTCCCAAGATTGGCTTCTAAGATGGGGGCGGTACAGGCTGAAAACAACAACATCAGCGCGCGAGTTGTTGTTGCTACAGTCCAAACATTAAACGTCTGCGGGAGGTTGGAATCTGTGCTAGAGCACGGAGCGTTTAACTACCTGGTCGTGGACGAAATGCACCACGATATAGCCGACACATACCGTTATGTGGAGAACAGGCTACGGCAAGCCAATCCAAACCTGGTGAAGATCGGGTTCACAGCGACACCGGTCAGAACAGATGGATATGGCTTGTTCACCGTTGGTGATAGACGCGGTGTATATGACAAGATGAGTTACCGCTACCCTGTACAGGCAGCGATCAGAGACGGGGCTTTGTGCCCGTTCAATGCCTACGCGGTTGGGGTGAAGGTGTCCATAGCGAACATCCGCGAGACACCAGACGGTTGGGACAACGAGGCCCTGGGGGACGTGCTCAACGCTGCAAATGTGTGGGAGATTGTCCTGGCAGCCTGGCGGGGCGAGATTGACGGGTTGCCGGATAGCACGTGGCGGAAGACGATTGTCTTCACTGCAAGCGTCCGGCAGTCAATTGGGGGGATGGATTTCTTTCGTCGAGAAGGTATAGCAGCGGAGCACATTGACGGTGGTACACCAGACAACATACGGGATGCGATACTCAAGAGATTTGCGAGCGGCGAGACGCAGGTGCTCGTGAATTGCCAGGTTCTAACCGAGGGCTTCGATGTGCCAGATGCATCTTGCGTCTTGATGGTCTCTCCTACCAAGTCCCCGCTTGTCTGGGTGCAAAAGGCAGGGCGAGTACTCCGTCTCGTCCCAGAGTGGCCTGAGAAGAGTGCAGTCATCATAGATTTTTATCCTCGTGAGAGAGGTAACATTTTTGCGGCTGATGCTCTGGGTATCCCACGTGATGTTAGAAAAGCTTTGGATGAAGCGGAATCTGCAGGTGTACTTGTTAGCGGCTTAGGTCTGGATCGTTTTGGTCGTACAACGACGATAGACACCGACCGGGTTTTCGCAACGATGTTGAACCTGATGGCTCGTTCGGGGTTGTCGTGGACGTTGAGCGGTCGCATTGCAACAGCGGCGTTAACTGGAGACACAATGGCCGCTATCTCACTACCTGACCCAATCAGGCTTGAAAAGGCCGAAGCGATGCGACACGGTGAAAGTTGGACGCAATCCCACGAGCGGCTTTATGAGTTTATCAAGTCGGTCAGACTTTACCGCATAACGAAAGCCGGTGCTTATTGGACAGCCGATCTTGTTTCGGTTTTCGATACGCCGGACAAAGCGAAGGACGAGGTGGAAAGCTGGCCTGCCGATCAGGTGCTAGCACTCCGTCGGTGTAGATGGCGCAGCGAGTTGGCTACCGACAAACAGATAAACTACCTGCGCCGGTTAACCGGCGTGAGCCATAATGGCATTACGAGGGGCGATGCGGCGCGCCTGATTTCTGAAGCTTTAGCAGTGCAAGCCGTAGAGCGAGCCGAGCGCGACATAGCCAAGAATTTCCAACTTTAAGGCGAAACCTATTGACAAAAAGCGAAAATTGTGATATAATAGTGATAAAAGGGCTGTAAAGATTGGAGGTTACTTACAATGGAAACTAGAAAGATCACGCTCAGTATGAGCAGGAAAATCAATCTAGGTGACTACAACCAACTAGAGATCAGCATTATGCCGACCATTGAGATTGGCAGCGACGATGACCTGGACGTCATCCTCCGAGCGGCGTGGAAGATGTGCAGGGCAAACATCGAGCACGCCGCTCGCCCGATCTTAGCCGGATACAAGATCGGGCAGAAACACGGCCTGACAGAGCAGGAAGTATCGCTCGGCATCGCCGAGTACATCGAGGAGAGGATGGAAATCATCGAGGAGGAGGAATAGAAATGCCTATCTACGGATTGACAGATAGCTCATCCCTGGAGCCTCGGCTACCCAGGATCGGGCGGCTGAGGAAGGGCGCTCCGAGACAAGACGGAGCAGTCGGTCTTGATCTTGACTACTTTCGGTTCACATCAAACGACAAGGCTGTGGAGAAAGCGTTTTTTGACTTCTACGGCCCCAAGCCGCGGCAGGTGGATGCCGTGATGTATTATGATACATACGAGCGGTGCTTTTCATCCTGGATTGAGCTTTGGGACGCAACCGGCCTCGTCTTCCGCTCAGATGGAAGACATTGGCTAGTATGGCGCGAGGGGGATACATACAGGGTTGGGGAAAAACCGCACCAGGATAGTAAAGGCCAAAGGATTGTCGGTCGCCTTGAGTTCGTCGTTCCGGTATTGTGGCAAGCGGGATTCCGCGGAACTGTAATGCTAGAGACGCACTCAAAGAACGACCTGCGCAACATCGGCTCCGTTCTCTTGGAGGCTGAGCGGATGCGCCAGGCGCAGGGCTTGACCCTGAGGGGATGCTTCTTTACACTACGTCGTGTCCAGAGTGAGATAAGTGTCCCCGGCTGGGGGACACGAACAGGTCAGCGATCCAGAGTGCAAAAATGGCTCGTTGAACTTCTGCCGCCGCAGGAGTTGCTCTTGCCGGAAAACACCACGGCGGCAGCAGTTGCTGAAGGTTCCATCCTGTTCCAGCAAGATGTTGAGGAGACATCACTTGTGCCAGCGCACAACCACAACCCTGAGGATACACTCACTCCTCAAGGAAAGAGGCTGGGCGACCTCAGCGATGATGTACTGTCTCAACTGATTGAATACCTCAGTGCAGAGGGACTGGTTGACACCTACAAACAACTATTCAACGACGCTTATCTCGTCCTCGCATCACGAGACGAGAAACGAAAGGAGAGCTAGCGATGGATCTGGCGGAAACAAGACGCGCGCTATGCGAAGCGAAAATCGAGCTGAAGCAGCTTCAGCAGGAATACGATGATGCTTTGGTTTCTGTTCGATCCCAGGCCAATTATGAGGATTTGGGAAAGAACGAGAAAGCGCGAGATATAGCGCTGGCTGCTATCATTCTCCACAACGAGCGTATTACCACTCTGAAACGGAGAGTTGCGGCGCAAGAAGCGCGTGTAATGCGTCTAGAGAGCGAACTTGAAATTCTGCTAGACGAACGGCGCGCCGCTGAACTTAGAACGTGGGCGAGACTGGCGGATACCGTAGCGATGTTTGTGGATCATAAAGGTAGGTACAATCCCGCACAGTCCGTGCGCACGGTTGCCACGCAAGTATGTGGAGAGATTATTGAGGAGCAATGCTCCGAAGTGCCGTTTTGAAAGGGGTGGAAATGAAGATCATAAGCGGTAAGAGATTTTACACCACGAGAGAGACCAGGCGCGCATCCGGTGTAGACTGGGCTACACTTGCGCGCTGGCGTAAATTTTTGATGGATGCAGGTCTGTGCTTCAAAGCAAGTGCGAAGCCGACTGCCCCAATTTTCTATAACGAGTGTTGCGTAAACTTCCTGCGCAAGAGAAAGCGTGAAGACATTACTACGCTTCCTGATGACCCGACAATCATAGCTCGAATACTCGCCTCCTGGAACGAAAAGAGGCCAGAGGAGATAGCCGCTGATCTTGGCGTCCCGACAGAGCTTGTGCTGTCTTGGGCATCCGAGTTTTTTGAGGAAGGAGGTGAAAAAAATGCCACGATATAATTCTCCGCCAGACGGAAGAAAGCTGTACACAACAAATGAGGCAAAGGCAGCAAGCGGAGTATGCCGGGCAACCTTGTCGAGGCACCTGAGGTTTATGTTAGACGCCGGGTTGTGTTATAGAGCAAGCGAAAAGAAAACGTCGCCGCTCTACTACACCGAGGCCGGCATACGTTTTCTCGGCACACGAAAAAATGCCGGCCGTGGAGCAAGCACCGTGCCTGAAGCGCAGGTTGCGCGGTATATCCTTGAGAATTGGGGGGTAAAGTCTGTCGCTGAAATGGCACTAGATCTGGATGTTCCGTCAGAGCTAGTGCTCGTATGGGCAAAATCGTTAGGACAATTAGGACAAGAGGTGAAAGATGAGTGAGGTCATAGCGGTAGACGTGGGGTTTTGCACCGTAAAAGCAAGGCACCCCGACAAGCGAATCTCTTTCCCTTCCGCAACAGGAAGGCCGGAAACAGGAGTCGCGGGATACACGATGGAGGGGAACGGTTTGATGGCGGTGCGCTTGGGAGACGAACGCTTTTTCACTCCTGTTGGGCAGACAGCCCTACAACACCAGAGACAGGCCGTCGGCAGGCGTGATGGCTCTTGGGTGTTGTCAGACACTTGGCTGCGTTTGCTCGCTTGCGCATTGGGCCAGTTGCTGGATGAAGGCACATCAGCTATACGCCTTGTCACCGGGCTGCCGGTGGATGACTGGCCGGTTTATCATACCGCTCTCCGAGATAAACTGTTGGCGACTCCTATCTCGTTCCAGATGAGAGGAAAAGAACCGCAGAAAGTGAAGGTAGAAGCGGTCAAAATCCCGTCCCAGCCGTTTGGAACCTTGTTCTCGTTGATGTTTGACCCATTCGGTAACGCAATCGAGAATGAGTATATGGGAATGGGAGCGATAGTTGACATAGGAGGTCACACCACAAACATCTTGACCGTTGATAGGTTGACAACTGTCCAAGATATGAGCGGGAGCAGGCCACTCGGTCTGCTGCACGCACTCGACGTGATAGCGCGCGAGATTAACCTGCGCTATCCACGCCTTGAGTTTACGGCACACGATGCCGCAGTCGCTTTGGAGAGCGGAAAATTCAACGTATCCGGTCAAGAAATCCAGATTGACGATTTCGCCGACCATCACTTGACCGAGTTCTGCCAGGCGATTGTGCAGTACATCAACGACACCCTTGCCCGCGCTGACCGCCTGCAGTGGTTAGTACTCAGCGGTGGCGGAGTACACGCCATCGGCGGGAAATTGCAGAGGATGTTGCAGGATGAGTTCAACGTTAGCCTGGCAAGCGAACCACGTTGGGCAAATGTTAATGGCTATCTGGCCATTGCACGCAGAGCGACTAAGACAAACACCTGGTAATATGCCCACCTTCTCCTTTTACCTGAGCGACAAAAAAGATTCGGCGCTGGTAAACTGCTTGCGTGCCGAAGAAAAACCAAGCGAGACAATCCGCGAGGCTTTGCGCGCCTGGTATGAGGGGCAGGAAACAGTCTTAGAGTTGCTAAAGCAAATTGACAGGAAACTCGACGCTATGTACGCTATGTCAGGGGGACAGGGAGACATACGCCAGGGTGACGAGGTTGATGTTCGGCAACTGGATGCGCTGCTAAGAGTGTGGTGAAAATCTATTAGATTCTAATAGAAAATCATTGCTGCGCTGCTGCATTTCTATTAGAATCTAATAGAAATTGGATGGAGGAACAGGAATGATAAAGCGCAGACGAGTTATGATGTTGTTCGCTGTGGTTGTTATTACCCTTTGTGTTGTGTTGTTCTTTTCCGTGGATGAGATGTACCGTTTCATTGTTGATACGTTCGTCGCTGCGATGTAACAGATGAAATGCCCGAAATGTGGTCACGAAATACAATTTATGGCTGCAGGCGCAGCAGCGTCCATTGATGCTGTCTGGAAACCTGTGCGCGTTGCTTCGCTTGAGTCAGACGTTGCCGTTCCAGCCGCGCAAACCTTTATCAGCGCGTTGGTAGGGGGCCTGGTAGCTTCACTCGGCGGCGGGATGGCAGGTCTGCACCCGTTGACCCCAGGCCTGGTAGGTGCAGCGGCGGTAGGGGCGATAACCTGGTACGTCTTGCTCAACGAGCATCGCGCTTCGTTGTGGGAGTTGTCTGGGTCTCCGGCACAGCAATCGGAAGATAAGGACGAACAGGTAAAACGCCAGTACAAGCCAGAGGTGCGCGTCGAGATTGTAGAACGCGATGCCTCAAGCGGAGGAGTCAAACGTATGCGATGGTTGGATTTACCGATTGACGATGAAAATTTGCCGGCGCTTGCTCGGTATCTTACAAGAAACGGCATTTTGTCCAGACGCGCGGTGGCGGATTTTGTCCGACCGGAGCAGTATCAGGAGCTGATAGACGTGTTGCTCAACGCGGGGTTGGCACGCTTACGCGGGAATGATCCACGTGCCGGTGTTGAGCTAACCCCTTCAGGAAGAGCAATGTTCCGCTCTGTGGTGGAAGCTGGTGGTGGCGGTGGCAGAACACTGTGATCCAGGCTGTTCCGGTGGGGTGGGGAGGATGTATGCAGTGTGGTCTGAGGATTACAACCACCTATTTGCCATCCTGCGTGATGAGCAAGACGCTATCACTTGTGCCAGACGCGCCAATATCATTTTGCTAACCGAGACGGTAATTGTTAGAATCAGGTTTGAAGAAAGCTTTGAAGAAAGCAGGGAGTATATTAGCGATTTGGCTTTGAAGTTGCTTTAGAAAGGAGAACAAAATGAACGTCATACGCAACGCAGCGAATCAAATCAGACAATCGTCTGTGGTAATTGTAATCTTCATCGCATTTTGCATCCTGGCAGCGATAGGAAGCATTTTGTGGCTGGAGGATTACAACACCAGTCGAATGGGATACAGCACACTCCCGACCAGGAAGTTTATGCAACAAGCGATTTGGGCTGTCGCTTTGCTCCCGCAAATCGGACAGATTACCTTCACTTACTTGTATTTGTCTGACACAGCGAACAAATACAAGAGGTTTGGGTTGTTGATCGCGCTCTGTCTGATGATCGCCGACTGCTTTACAGACGTGTGGTATAAAGCCAACGGTCTTGGGGTCGGAGTATGGCTTATTGCTGTAGTGGAGTCGTTTGTAATCTATACGCTCGGTAGCGAAATTGCTATCACCGTGTCGTTCCCGATGGTCGTTGACCTGTTTCCTGATGCCCTCACGGTTTTTGTGAACACGGTCAACAAAATGATCAACGCGCTTACAGAAGATGAACGATGAACGATAATCTCATCCTGTGAGACGTTCACAAGATAGTGCTCTCGCTATGCTCTTGGTAAGCGCGATGTTGTCTGCTCGCAGGCGTTCATTTTCGAGCTGTAATGATTCAAGCTCGCTCTCAAGACACCGTATGCGTTGTATCAGCCCTTCGCGTTCTGCTTCCAACGCATCTACTCGTTCCTGGAGTTGCACGGTTCTCTTCTCCTGTTCAAGCAAGCGGGAGCGCAGTCGTTCAGCTTCAACTCGCAGGTCATCTACTAACTGCGAGGTGGCTGTTACGATTGCGCTTATCCCTTCCGCCTCAACCTTGCGCGCTTCAGATTGAACCTTGCGCCAGGTTATGATGGCGCTGAGCAAGGCGGCCAGACCGGTCAGGCCTCCCAGCATCCCGATAACGTCGAGGATGTTCACTCGATTCTCCTTGCCACAATCTGCACTATCGCTGTAATCCGACCGTCTGGTGTTAGTTGCGGTACTGCTGTCAGGTTACATCGCTCCTCTTCCAGAATTGCAAGTATCCTCTGGGAGGCTCTTTCCGCGCGCGTTTGACGGTCTTTCTCCAATATGGACTGTGCTTCCGCAATATCACTTTGATCGCTCACCTTGATCACCTCCATTACGTCGTCGAGTTCGTTATCAATCCCAACGCCGCTAGCGCTGATAAGAGTGACGCTAGCGCCGCGTTGCCCCCTTTGCTACCCGACACTGTTTGTTTTGTCACTGGTGTAGCATTATAGAACCCGACATAGCTCCCGCGGTGTGCAAAATCTTTGGCGACAGCCAGCGAACCGTTAGCAGTCATCCCGTCAGTCTTTGTGCCGATCAGTACGCTTCCACCAGATGTGATCTGCATCCTCTCAGTCCGCGTAATCGTTCCTAGGGGAGTCGTATGGAATGTAATGAACGTACCGGCCCGTGTTCCGGCTACCCAGTTTTCGGATGCCTTCACCATCATGCTCGCTGCAAAACGTTCTGTTCCACCATCATATGAACCAAAAATCAGGGCCCCCAGTCCATCTCCTTCGACAGGTAAAGAGCCCGCCGCTCGATTATGGAACAATTGCACTATCCCGCCCATATCGTTGTGGTTGTATTCTGTTCTGACCATAATGCGGGGTAGGGTTGCCGTGTTTGAGTATATATCGAGATGTGTTCGCGGAGCTTGTGTACCGATCCCCAAACGTTTGTTAGTGTTGTCCCAGAACAGAGATGAGTCGTTCGTCACTGTATTCCCGTCGCTGGCAAACGGTATACATCCAGCCGTTAAACCGGTCCCGGCATCACGGAGCACTGCCGCCCCAGTCGCCGGTACAGTCAATGTGTGATTCGCACTCGCAGCGAGTGTCAGCACACCTGCGCCGGATTTCTGCAACTTCCCATCACTGGCGGGCGTCACAAGAGAAACGACACCCGCCATCCCTACCGGGGTGACTGCCCGCTCGGTATCTATGCCGCTCTTCGTTTCTATAACTGTCGCGAGCTCTACGACGCCGGTTTGTGCCTCGCTCGCCTTGCGAAGCGTCAACTGCTGCCCATTCAGGCTCAACGCCGGGTCGCTCCCCGTCCCCAGCGTCACGGGCGCGTGGTGGGGGGAGGAGTTGCCGATGGCGGTATGTTCGTCCGGTGTGAGCACATTGGCTAGCGTCAACTGCTGCCCACTCAGGCTCAACGCCGGGTCGCTCCCCGTCCCCAGCGTCACGGGCGCGTGGTGGGGGGAGGAGTTGCCGATGGCAGTATGTTCGTCCGGTGTGAGCACATTGGCTAGCGTCAACTGCTGCCCACTCAGGCTCAACGCCGGGTCACTCCCCGTCCCCAGCGTCACTGGCGCGTGATGTGGGGAGGAGTTGCCGATGGCGGTATGTTCGTCCGGTGTGAGCACATTGGCTAGCGTCAACTGCTGCCCACTCAGGCTCAACGCCGGGTCACTCCCCGTCCCCAGCGTCACTGGCGCGTGATGTGGGGAGGAGTTGCCGATGGCAGTATGTTCGCCCGGTGTGAGCACATTGGCTAGCGTCAACTCCTGCCCACTCAGGCTCAACGCCGGGTCACTCCCCGTCCCCAGCGTCACTGGCGCGTGGTGGGGGGAGGAGTTGCCGATGGCAGTATGTTCGCCCGGTGTGAGCACATTGGCTAGCGTCAACTCCTGCCCACTCAGGCTCAACGCCGGGTCACTCCCCGTCCCCAGCGTCACTGGCGCGTGATGTGGGGAGGAGTTGCCGATGGCGGTATGTTCCGCTTCCGTCAGGTAATCACCAGGCGTGTCGAACCACTGCCAGTTGGTCCCGTCATAGTAGCCCCATCGTTCTACGTCGGAAGCGAACGCAGTCATTCCAGCTTCGGCATCTGCCAAAGATTCTATATCCGCTTGCGCGCCGGTGTAATCAACTAAAGGCAGTCCCAGCACTCGCCCGTCGTGGATCATTTATTAGTACACCTCCACATACGATACGCTCCAGCTATCATTGCTGCTGAGGCGAACCTCGCCAGGGTAGATGTAGTTACCGTCCATTTTGAACGTTTCTCCAGGTTGGATACAGACACCGGTATCCGCTACAAAAGATAACCCAAACGTCAGGTACACTACCGCCGATCCGGTGTTAGACACAGCGAAGAAATATCTTTTGGTGCGCGATGATAACAAGACGTGACCGATTCCACTGGAGCCGCTTGCTTTACCGTTATTCGGAGTGGACGCGACAGGAGACACGATAGAGCACAAAACGTTTCCCGCTGCATCTAACGCGATAGCGCCTGTGTCCCCGTTATCCAGTGTGCGCGGTGCAGAGTCGTAACGCCCACCGATAAGCACGGGGTTGCCGGTTGCCGCTGCGTTCTCAGCAGCAGCACCGATCACTTGCTGCCTGCCACAAGCGTCAACAAGCAACGTCACAACATCTCCACTGTCGCGCGCAGACGGCGATGACGTGTAGACACCAGCCCCTACCACAGGCGGTGCGACTGCAGCCTCACCATCTTCGACGTAACCGCTTATGGCAAGGGGCCCAATCCTCTCGCCGTCCACGGTTTCGATGTAGACGGCAGAAAACAACGCGGTCTGTAGCGTTCCACCTGCATCATTGACCATAACGTGGATCGTCTTTCCGCCACCTTCGCTTGGAAAACTCGGAATTGTCACCTTTACTACCTCCTTAATCTACCCAATTCAACGGCAGGCGGCTACTCACTATGTTTTCTCCCTCCTGCCCGGCCAGTTGTACATCAGCGCACCTGGCGCCGCTTGCAACCTGTTCAATGTTCATCCTCAAAAGCCATCCTGCCACAAGCCCCTGCACATCAGGTATGCCAACGGTCACGTGATCAGATGAGTTGTAGGCGAGCGCAGGTCGGTTGGACGGGTTGGTGAAAATCGTCTGCCAGGTATTTCCGTTGTCATCGCTGTACTCAACATCAACGGTTGTAGAACCGGCAGTCCCAAGCGTTTTGACGTAGAGCGATACAGTCGAAACGATGGTGTCAAGAGCCAGTATCCAAGCGCCGTCCACCTCATCTGCCACCGCGAGGGGCCCGTCGCAGTGCCAACGCGGTGTGAGCATATTGTCCCCAGCGGGTGGAAATGAGATCGGCGAAGGCACCCACTTCGCGCCGTTGTACGTAAGGACATCCCCTGCTGCCGCCGTTCCAGCCGTGTCAGTGTGAGCGGAGCTGATGATGTTGTGCGCCGTGATTCCGCCTGAAGCCTTAGCGAAGTTCACGTAACGCAAGTCGTAGATGTTCTGCTCTGTTCTGTCATCCGAAATAGCCGCCTGGCCTCGATATAGCAATACCCAGGCAAGCGGTATTTCGCTCGTTGTAGGGGCAGGAGCATCGGCAATCTGAATGGCCTCGACAGACACAATGTTCCCCGCGCGTGCCTTTAAATCTCCATTGGCATCGAGATAGATCAGCACAAAGCGGGCATTGATTCCCGACGTCGGAACATAGCTCGTCAAATCGAGTGTTTGGGACGTAATCCACATCGGGTATCCCCAAACGATAGCGTGTCCGGGTTCATTGCTCACCAGATACGTTCCGCTGGCGTATATCCTCAGCCCCCGTATCTGGCGATGGTGAACGTAAACCAAATCGCTACCGTCTCCCGTACCGACGCCTGGGAATTCGTGCGTCTCGTGATGTGGCGCAATCTCCGGCACGACATCAAAACCGGCTGCCAGGTACGTTTCCTGTCTGATCGCCAGCACCTGAAATTCATCTGTGATGCCGTCGTACCCCAGAACGACCGGTAAATCGTAGCGATTCGGAACGCGCTTGTTCCTGGCCTGCCCCTCCGTCTCTTCGTGCCCAATGCGTACGTACACGTAACCTGGGCGGGTCGGTATGGCAACAGCGCGATCGGATATGCGCCCCAAAAGGCCAGGTACAGTGAAAAGCACGTCTGCTTTTCTGTCCATCATCTCTTGAAATTGCCGCCGAACGTCGTTGAAGCTCATACCAAAAAAGTCCTGATGTGCGTATTGCCGACCGAGTTGTTCGTGAAGCCGCTCCAGTCTGTGAAAACGCTCCCCAGATTTCCGGTTTTATCACTCCAGGTCATTTCTTCTAGATCACACACAATAACAATGCGCTTGCCCGTTATGCTAGCTCTAGAGCTTCCCCGCACCCAGGCCACATACCGATCGTCCTTAGGATAGAAGACACCTAAGGCCCCAAGAGCGCCGGTGTCTCCAAAACCTGATGTTGCACTTTCGGCTGTTCCTATTTCAACTGCCGTCGCTTTCGACTGGGCAAGATAAAGATCGTAATCTGCACGGAGTGTCAGATATGTTTCTCCATCAGATGCTACGCTGAATCCATAGTTTCCTATTATTCCATCATCCCAGGGGGTGTCAAGGTTACCCCACCGGAATATTTCGGAGTCCCAGTCCTTGTTGTTCAACACATATTGGTCGCTTATACCTGGGACAGTTGAAATCATACCTTGCGGGTACGTAGAGTTGGCAAGTAAGACGAACGAAAAGGAGCCGCTTCCATCTCCAACCTGGTATGCCGAGCGAGGAGGAGTGGCCTCTACCTGTCCACCTACCTTCCACACCCCACCGACTCTCGCTACGCAGTTCCAGTTAAGACTATCTGGAACGCGGAACGGTTTTTCCGATGGGTTGTTGTTGCGGTGCGCGAACAAACAAAAGTTAACAGACGAACCGCTGATGATATATGCGCCGCTCTGTTCAGATTCAAACATAATGTTACCGTGCAACGGTGCACAAACCTGATATGTTTCGCGGTCTATCAGTACAGCGCCGAATTGATAGGCGTTTGACACCGCGCTAGCATTAGATGATGAGACCAACAGCTTCCATACTTTTCCGCTTGTCCAATTCTGGATCGCGCTCACATCGTCGCAACACCACAAGCCAATCGTATCCAAGTCCGGCGACGCCGCTGTGTCCCACGTGGTTACGTACGCTTTGTTGTTCCATACGTCCATAGAGTGAAACCTGCGCGTTGTGACGTCGCCCAACATATCGTTGTTTGGGTCTGCGTTATACCAGACCGGCGTCTCGGTATCTAGCGCGTATGTCACGGCAATCTGATTCCGGTTTATGATAAACGCTCCAACCTTAGGCTCGATAATCGGCGCCGGTGGATCCGGCGGCGGGGGAGGCGGCGGTATAGACGTGGGAGGCGGCGGCTCAGGCGGCGGGTCTCCGTCAATACCCAGCCCTTCCCCGGTCGTCTCAAGCTCGCATCCTATCGAAGCGAGCAGCACGCCGTCATTCGCATTGTGTTTAAGCGACACTCGGCGCGGTATAAGCCTGGCGTCCGGTAAAGTAATCCCCCTCACGGTGTCAGACCCCTCGATTGTCAGCGCAACATATTGATTTGGAGCAATGTCGAAAGCGCGATTGTTCGAGGCCAGCCGGATGTCAAACAACGGATACAAGTTCGCTTCATCGGCAAAAACCAGGCCTGCCAGAGCATTGGATTGCGCCTGGCTAGACAGGGCTAACCGGTCATAGCGCCTTATATTTCCATAACGAGCGGGGATATGTCCTAATGCTAGAGAGAATAAGGCCTGCGCTTCTCCATCTTGATATGCTACTCCTGACAGGTCTACCATCGCTACGTCCGACACTGTTTCGCGTCGGATTTCCATCGCGTTTTCCCAATCATCATCCGTCAGTTCCATCACGACCGGAATGTCTCCGCGGCTCGCTACGGGTAATAGTTGAGTATCTATCTCAACATATAATGCTCCGTAACGGTCACAACAAGCTGTCGCCAATATGGTCTCGCGCGCCACTCTCGTGATTTGCTCCCACAGCGTTCCAATCGGAGCATCAAAGACCCGTATCTGTCGTGTGTCACCGGTCAGGAAACAATCCGTAAATCGCGTCAGCGTGGTTCGCCAGTGGAGAAAATGCCACAAGCCGCGGTCTACCGTCAGGTCACTGAACTCAGCCCAGCTATCTGGTACATCGCTTACATCCTCAATGCCGGATGGGAAGCCCATCATCTGGGCAAGCCAATAGTTTAGTCCATACACCTCAAACGTTACCGAACCGCTCTCGGTATCATAATTGATCGTCTCCCCTGCTACCCATCCCACAAAGACAATGTTCTCACGCCCGCTAATCGGCCCAATGCTCTTTGCTGTGCTGCCATACACATCGCGCGCGAAAACAACAACCATAGCGCGGTCACGAATTTCATCGCGCGTCGCTTCATCGTAAGCCGTGATGCGGGCAGTCCACCCGCCGTTACTCCTGTCTCCGTCACAACTTTCAAGCACAAAAGCGGTTGTCGGTGGATATTCATCACTGTACACAAAGACCCACCTGTATCCGGTGAACGTACCACCCGAAGCCGCTGTGACCGTGCAGGAGACACGAAACGTCCCGGTTGTGTCATACACAATTGTCGGTGTAGCAGTGTTCATCCCGCTTGTGCTGCTTGCGCCCGGTGCATCCCAGGAATAGGATGCTATGGTGCTTCCTATTACCCAAGAGCGTGAGGCATCAAAACTGACGGTCACGGTTGCACCAGTGAGCCAAACAACAGATGGCGGTCCCAACACAGGCACAGGCGCGCACACTGTGTGCTGGTCGCTGTATGCCACATCGTGATCCATATAGATTTTACCTTCGTCATCTATGCGAATATGCCGAGGCCAGGGAGCGAATTCGTTCACGATAGTAATGTACTGGTCGGCTGCAAATTGCACATCTGACGTTTCCGCGATCTTCATTGTGCCACTCTGTCCGGTCAGGGGGGCACGCAAGCGTGCCATTCCAACATCATAGCTGCCATCCAACGTGCCAACATAAACCGTCTGATCGGCAAGCGTATTGCTCCATCCCAAGTCGGCCTGGTGGTAGGTTAGCTGGGCAATGCGGTCATTGCTTGTCGGAGTGCTCGCCACTCTCGCTTTGCATACAATCGCAGGGGTGAGCACCGCCAGATACAGCAAGCAAGACTGCTGTTTCTGACGAAGCAAAAAAAGCTCGTTGGCCGTTAGTGCACGTGCCGCCATCAGCTCACCTCAATCCGGCTAAGCGATATGTCAAAGCCGACCATCACAGGTTCTGGCCCACGAGTGTCCATTCTCCCGGTCGCTTCATCCAGGTAAGCGGTAAATTCTGTCGGTTCGCCAGTCACTGGGTGAGGCAGGGTAAATGTATATTGTTCGCCATTTCGTAACCTGCACCACTCGTAGAACGAAATGCGACGGATCGATATCGGCAGGTCTATGCTCAGCGAACATTTCCAGAACCTGCCGATAACAGGCGCGCCAGATGCCGTGCGGGCCACAATAGCTGGACTTTCCCAGTTGACAGAGCGTGGCGATAGCACCGCAGGTTTTCCAGCAATTTCTATGATCACCGCACCACCTCACGGAACGCCTCAATTACCGCAGCTTGTACAGCGGCGGTAAGCTGCCCGGACAATCCGGCCATCTGAGCTGTGATTGTCCCACTAACATCGTGACGCATTTTCCCTCCGCTTAGCGGGATAGCCGACACAAGTTCTGCTCCGGCCTCGCCAAAGCGTGCAAGAGTTGGGCGAGTTACGATCATCGCCCCACCCTCAGCGAAGCCAGGTATTCCGCTGTGTCCAACCGGCATTACTCCTCCACCCGGTGCAGGGATGCGCCTGTATATCCGCGGAATGAATTGATCGGTAAGCGTGAGCATCCGCATCAGATGCGCGCGATAAGCCTCCTCTTGTCCGAGATATGCTGCATCAGCCTGTGCTCTCTCCAACACAAACTGCCGCTGCATATCCTCTAGCTTGCGGCGGTTGGCAATTTCACGGTCTTGCCTCTGTCGCTCTTCAGCAAGTTGCATTTCGGCCAGTTGCCGTTCACGGTCAGCCTCAATCGCTGCGTTCTGTTGCTCAAGGTTTGCTCGCAGGTCGGCCAGTTGCTGTTCACGCGCCGCCCTTGCCGTCTCCCGCGCGCGTTGCAATGCGACGGCTTGTTCGGCTTGCTGCCGCTGGTAATCTGCCGCTGCTTCTGCTCTTTGTCTGTCACGTTCGCCTTGTGCGTTTTGTTCTTCCCTCTGGCGCGTTCTGATGGCCTCCACTAATGCCAGCGCATCCCGCCGCCGCACCGCGTCTTGGAACGATATATCAAAGCGTTCTCGTATCTGGCGCATCCTCTCCTGATGTTGATATTCAATGTTCTCTAGACGACGCGCGTAATCCTGTTGAGCGCGTTGCATATTGTCATTATACTGTTGCTGGGCCTGCGAGATAGATTGTGTGTATTGCCGTTCAATCGCTTGCATACGATCGCCAGATTGCGCAACAATCTGTGCTCTGCGTTGAGCAAGGTTTCGTTCAAGGTCTTCAAGCCTACGCGCACGTGCAAGAGCATCATCCTCTCGCTGCCTCCCTGCCTGTATGGACATCTCGACCAGTTGCTCCAAGCCACGCGTCTGCAAGTCCACTAACCGCTTGGTGTATTGTGATGTAGCTTCGGCTGCGTTCCAAGTTGACTCAGATGCATCGTCAAAAGCACGACCGAGCACTCCAGCTCCCTCGGCTACCTGGTTCGTTTGTTCGCTCAGTTCGTGCGCACGATTGTACGTCTCCATAAAAGCTTCGGTATATGCCCGCAGCGGTTCAAGTGCTTGTGTCATATCCCCAGTCTTGACACTAGCTCCGAGTTTAATCAGTTCTATAGGTTGCGTCATCTCATAAACGCGGGAAACCATCGCGCTTAAACCGTGAAGAACACCTGCCACACGCGCTGCTGATTCTTCCACTAGTGCGAAGAATCCGGCGACATCCACTTGCGTAAGATGCAAAAATCCCTCGATCAACGCAGCGGTTGCAGGTGCGAGAGCTTGTTTCAACCCGTTGCTCAAGTTCTCCTGTTGTGCCCGCAGACGCCCAAACTGTGTGGCAGCATCTACGGCTCCCCCACCAAGCTGCTCGAATTTTTCGTTGACAGCCTCAAGAAGCGAAACCCTGATGGCTTCTTGCATCGCCATACCGGATGCCACATACGCGTCTATCTTCGGCTTAACATCTGCCAATGTTAAGCCGAAATCGTCCAGGCGCGCTTTCGAGGCCTCAAAATTTGATGTCAGCAGAACAAAGCTCATAATAGCCCGCTCAGCCGACAGCCCCTTAATAGCTCCACCTACCGCGGTAATACTACGCGCAGCCGTTGCCAGTTCCTCTGATGTACGAGCGACACGTAGCGACAACAGCATCGTCGCTTGTTCCATCAAGCCCTGGTCAGATACAGCACCATTCGTCGCTTCTCGCAACTTCTCTAACACTGCACGTGCTTCCTCTACTCCGCCTACCAGTGTATAAAAAGCCCGCGCAGAACGTATCTGTTGCGCTCCCTCTGCAGCAGCTTGAAAGACCTGGTTCAGATAACCGGCGAAACGACCGAGCACCCCAGTTGCTATATCCACCACACCTTTTATGTCCGCGAACGATTGGATGAGCGATAAGCCACTGCGGGTTTTGCGGTCTTCCTTCTCCTCAACCTCCTCAAGGTTGTCTTTATATCTTTTCAGCGCGTACTCTGTACATTTGATAGCTCTCTCTGCCTGTTCAAGCGCGTTGTTGTAACGCTTGATTCCGGCTTCAAAACCGGCATCGCGCCATATCGCCTCAACGCCTATTCGTTCCATACTACATCATCTACCCCTAGACAACGCATACTCTATACGCCCTCGTGCTCTCTCATACGCTACCATCATCGCGCGCGCGGCGCGTGAACAGGCGTACCAGGAATCCGGCGTTAGCCCCCACGCGCGCGCCGCTTCCATCTCCTCGTGTATCCTCGTTCGGGGTATTCCTGCCCCCGGCGGCCTTGCCAGCCGATTTATGTCGTCCCCGAAATCCGGCCTCAGCGGCCACAATCTCCTCCTCTCGCAACACCGTTTCAGATTCGATTACATCTAGCAACGCCGCGATGTCACGCGGCGTCGTCAGCAGTTCAAGAGCAATATACTCAGCGCGCAGATTCTCAGACGGGGACAAGCCAGCCCGCGTCAGAGCATCAGGATACCGCCAGTCTGCCGGTGGCTCTTGTAACCAGTCCCCCCCAGGAAATTGCCAGGCCACAACAGCGTAGTCACGAATAAGTGAGTTCCAGGCATCATTTGCTCGCTCTAGCGCGATCCGTTGCTGTTCCTCCCACTGCGCGTGAGAAGCGAGGTATTGCTCCCAGGCAGGATCGTCCTCTGGTGCAACAGTTCTCTCTTTGTGACCGGCTTTAGTTGTGAATTCGACGGTTGGGGGTTGGGGTTCAGGAGGAAGCGCGGCGTGTACCTGGCCGCGAAAAACCAGGTAAACGTGCGGGGGAACGGGGCGCACCCGTAGGCGCACCCCGTTGCTCAATACGATTTCTCGTTCCATTTTTACCTCGCTTGTCTGTTGAATTTTGCGACATAGGAGGTAACAGAAACATCCCCAGCTGCATACATTAAGTTTGCGTCACAGACCGCAATCGCGTAAATGCCGGCATTTGCAGGCGTGCGCATCCCAATTTCTGAGGCTAACCAAGTTGAGCCGCCATCCTCTGTGCGGTAAACTGTGGCAGAACCAGAGACGTTATAAACCAGGTATCCTACGTAGCGATTCTGCGGATCGAAGCGAATCTGAGCCACATTGCCACTGCCAAAATCTGCGATCGTTTCCCAGGTCGTGCCCTGGTCTACCGACCGATATACTGCTCCATTGTTCGCTCCAACAAAGACGTGACCATACCGGTTCACTGCTGCGGTGAGCAAATTCACTCCCCCTGCCGGCCCGGTCAAAGCAGACCAGGTAGAACCGCCGTCGGTGGTGCGGATCACCGCATTGGAGTCCCCAACCGCATATCCTGTACGATCGCTGTAGAAAGCGATGTCCCACAGGTTCTGAGCAGTCACCGTCCCATTGGTTAACACCACCCAAGAGTTGCCCACGTCTGCCGAGCGATACACTCGCCCCCCAGAAGCGACTGCGTACAGCCGCATCCGTGTATCCCACCCCAGACGGTTGATAGAAATGCCCGTTGTACTGTGAACGGTAACCTCTGTCCAGGAAGTACCTTCGTTATCGCTATACGAAATAACAGCCGGTTGCCCCGTCACAGCACCTCCGCTCACAATAACACGGTGACCGGAAGCAGTGATGACCGTCTTGACATCTGTCGCATCACGCGTTGCTTGAGTGAACGGATTCGCTGATGTACCTGTCCAATTTGCGCCACTATCATCAGTATAGTACACGATTGGATTGGACGGGTGCGTATAGTCAGAATCCATCACCACATAACCATACTCTCCGAGCCGTATAGCCGCTGTACAATCTCCAGCGCAGGTGCGCGAGAGAAAGTCAATCCCGTTGATATTATACGTTGCGGACAGAGAGAGCCGGTTTCCGGTCAACTTGTACAGCACGAACGCTGAAGCCGCGCTGATTTGTCCGGTGGTGTTCACCCTACCATTCTCATCCGGCTGTAGCGCTGCCGCGCTTTCGATTGCGCTCTCCGTAAACACGCCGTCCATCAGAAACATAGCAACCTGGTAGTTTGTCACCAGGTTGCGCGGCGTTCCGGAGCACGCCCAGTTCACGCGGTACGTGGCCGGGCAGGCCGCCTCTAGAAGCCAGTTGTACACACTCTCAAGCGGGCGCGTAAGCGGTAGGGTGGCAGCTCCCGCCTCGCCGACAATGACACCATCAGATTGGTACTGCCCGCTGACCGCGCCCGGGCTGTACATTACCGTCACATCCCCGCGCGGGATGGTGATGTTCTCGATACCGACACACGTTAGAACATCAAAAGCCTCGGTCGGATCATCTTGCACAAACAGTGCAGCGGTCGAACCTTCGATAATTCCCATCTTTCACCTCCTATGCTCTTTGTTCAAGTCCTGCGCGGACAGCCTGCAAAATCGCCTTCACGAACTTGCTCTTGCGTCGCTTGGCGATTAGCTGTGTCCACCTCCGTGCTTCAATGCCAGGCCGCGGCGGGATACCGCGCGCCATCATCGCTCGTTTACCGGCGATTACAACGCGGCCAGCTCCTGGCCCACTGCCATACCAACCGGGGTTTGTTTTGCTCTCCCAATCACGGGACATCACAGCCCAGCGAACCTTTGTGCCCTCGTCGAGCCAGATCCACTTTTTGACGCCCTTTTCATCCCCGGTTGGCCCAACCACTACAGTTAACTCGCCTCCCTTGTATCCCACAAGATACTCGAAGCGAGGCTTACTGCCGCGCCAGGTTGCAATGGTTTTGTTATATTCACCAACAACAGATTTTCCCTCCGCCGTCAGCGCGTTCAAGACTCTCGCGCGCACAGCTCTTGACGATAACTTATGCGGCTTTATCTGCTTGAGTTGAATCGAAACGCCCATCTCAGCCTACAAGTTACACGCTCTAGCCTGGCGCATCGCCTGGGCAAATTGCCAGGCAATCCAGGCGCCGTCGCTGATCCCAAACTGACAGTTCAAACGTTCACGCGTCAGAATTTCCGGTATATTCCGGTCACGCTTCCAAAGCTCTGTAATCTGCCCGCCATACGAACACGGCGGGTCGGGCATCTTTGAGTGCGCCAGCCTGATGATTGCATCCTGCTCCTGTAGGGATGGAGCACTGCCAGCGCGGTAGTTTAACGTTAACTGACCGCGGTCACAACAGCTAAGCGACACAAATTGAACGATCCCCATCTGCCCGTTTTGAATCCAGATTCTCGTCACATCCTCCGTCCTTTGACCGCAGGCGCCGATACACAGCATAGTCGCCCGCTTGGATGTGTCCGTACTGCACGCATAAACGTCAACTGAACCGGCAAAAAACGTATCGTCGTCGTAATCCAGGCCATCCGGTGGATTGTTCTGATACTCCGCTACAACCAGTCGGCAACGTGGAATTTCTATCACAAAAAATGCGCTGCTGATGTAAATATCTGATGGCACAATTGTAATCTTGGTGCCCTGATGGCATACCACGATACTGTCTTCTGAAACCTCTGGGCTATATGGTACAATTGCAATTGCCGGATCGGTGTTGTAGTCGAGCGGTACATCATCCGCCAACAACGTCAGGCGTTTTGTGCCAAGCTCAATCAAGCGCGCCTGGCGAGTTACAACGGTATGGACGTAGCGGGCGGGATGCATAACGTGCGTTTCGGTAAACCACCTGTTTCCTACAGGATACCCCAGCACGTCCTCAATCTCACTCTGTGCCTCAGCCAGGTATCGTTGTACAAGCCATCGCTCGTGAAACGTCCAGATTCCGGTATCCTTGCCGTAGCAGTTGTCCTTGTCGTTGCGGACTCCCCAAAAGGCGCACTCGCACGCTCCAACAAATTGGGCGTACTGCGCGAGCAATACAGCCTGAGTCTCGTCTATACCGCTTGACACCGAAACAACTGTCATTGTCACCTGCCATAGTGAGTCAGAAGCTCTTGCACTCCGGCTGCAGCGATAAGCATAATCAGGACGTGTATATCCGGTGACGGCGAACAGTACCAGGCCAGGCCCAACAAGACAGAAAACCATACCCCGGTGCAGAAGCGACAATGCCACCCATCCGCGAACATATCCCAGAAGGGATGTTTCTCCGCAGCCGTTTCTAGCGCAATCCGTATGCGCCGGAAAACGTAAAACGGCCCATCGTCCAGTGCTACCAGTGAGGACAGGCGATAGGCAGCTAGCGCGATGATCAAAACTGAAGCCAGTGCATCACTCATCATCAGCTTCTCCCCGCGCGTCGTCACTCGCGTTCCTGGCCCGACGGGGGCGGCGTTTCCGCTCCTCGATAACAACGTTGTTAACATTGTCAACCTGCACCTGAACCGGTTTCTCTTCGCGTAATTCGTTCGGAATATCACGCGAAACGACACGAAAAACACCGGTTGCAAGCAAGCCCGGTACATCCCTGGTGTCTACAGCGACCAGACGATAACGACCTGTCAGGCCTGCTTTATAGGACCGGCCAGACACCTTGCCGATCCAGGTAGCTGCCCCAACTGAGTTGCCGGTGTATTCCATCAGCGTACTCGAACTGTCAACGTCCGGCACTTTCGTTTTTACACCGTAGACATCGGTTTGAATCCTCACCCTCTTTCTGCCACATCCAGCGCAAGCCATTGAATCACCTCCATCACCAGATCTTGTGTATAACTCAGGATATAATGCCTTTATACTTTCGAGGAACTGCCAGCGCGGTGTACCACGTCTCGTGGTTCTGTTTTGACCTTCCCTGCGGTAGCAATACCCTGCGTAGTCAAGATGCTTGCCGGCATATCCTGCGCGAGCGAGAGCAATGTTAAAGGCCCAGTCCTCTCGCCCATCGCTCATCACCTCTGGGTATCCTCCGACTTCTTTCCACCAGCGGCGTTTGAACATAATGCCGGCGTGCATCGTGTTCTGGTGCGCAAGAAAAAGCAGCTCGCGTTCAACCGCTTCCATCCGAACCGTCTTTCTGTGCCCGTCGGTGCAGAAAACGATGTCGTCGCAGATTACCCGGCCGGGGTTGCTTATCGCCGCTTCATACATTTTTGCCAGACGTTCCGGTTGATACCAGTCGTCCGCACTGAGGATTGTAATGTACTCCCCGTAGGCAGCTTCAATGCCGGTGTTGTTAGCAGCGGCCGTGCCGCGGTTTTTGCTGTGATGGATTACTCTTATCCCGTGCCGGTGATCGGCAAAACTGTCAGCGATGTCACCACTCCCGTCGGTGCTTGCGTCATCAACAATTACGACCTCAAACGCCTGGAATGTTTGTGCCATCAGGCTTTCAAGGGCCTGTTTGAGATAACGACCGTAATTGTACAGCGGTACGATAACAGATACAAGCGGTGGAGTGTGAAAAAAAACATCCCTCTTTGCCGGCTCGTCACGTAAAGCGCGTTCTATAGCCGCCCCAAAGCGCCTGCGCGGCTCGTGAACGAGACCGGACAGGCCTGTAACAGGAGAAACAGAAAACCCGCTCCTACAAGCCCTGACCTGCCACTCGGCCGTTGCCCCCCACAAGGGGAAAAGATGGGCATTGAACCCGCCGATCTTATTCAGCGCCCGGCGTGCAATGGCCATAAATGTTCCCTGCACGTAGCCGGTCGGCCAAGCGGGGTTGTTAAATACTCCATCGCCATAACATCCTGCACTGCCCTGTCCAAGAAAAGCGCTGGCAGTGTGAAAACACTGCTCACTGGTGAACCAGACATCCTGGTTAATAACCACAACATCGCTGTCACCGGCTGCCTCGAAACCGACATTACAAGCGCCGGAAAAATACCCTCTCTCCTGCAGGTTTATGACCTGCGCATTTCCATTCTGCACCTCTGGAGGTTTGCTGCCGGCATCGTTAACGATGATGACCGGCATATCTCTTGGTAAGCTGTCTAACAAGCGGGCGATAGTCTTGTGTCCGTGCCAGAATGGAACTATCGCGGTCAACATAAAGGGCTTCCCCCTCTAGCCTCAAGCTGGCAAGCGCACCAAAATAGTGCGCTTGCCAGCCGGTGATTCACAGAGTTATGGACACTCAGCAGGCGTAAAACTGGTTTGCGGATAGAAGCTAGTTTCTAGAGGATCAGGGCTGAGCGGGCCAGAAGGCGTGCGCACGACGACGTCTTGGATTCTCACCTGTGCCCAGGGAGCAAGGCACCACAAGCGGTTGCGCATCCAAATCTTGACCGCACTGCACAAGTTTTCCACAGATAGCGCCATCAGGAAGCGACCGCCATCCATCGGCATGTAAGCCAGATTGTCCGCCAGATCCCCCAGGCTGGCCAGCACCTGGTTGGCATCCAGGAACTCGCCCTCCCAAATTCGCTGGTTGCCGACCGCGCCGGTCAGCACATACATATCGCAAGTTGTCGGCCCGTTGATCAGCCCCCAGTCGTATGCCAGGAGCGGAATGGTATAACCGTCGAGGCTGATTTGTCCATCTCCGAACAGCCCGCCATTCAACGACTGACGGAACTCGCGAATGTCAGCGAGATTTTTCTGCACCTCTTCGTATTGAGCACCAGGGCACACCGACCAACAGGCAAACTCATCAAGCAATCCGCGCGCTGCGAACGACGGCAACAAAATGATTACGTCTCCTGTCTTCATCTGTTGATTGTTGAGCAGAGGAGACCAGGCGATGCGTTGCCTGATGTTGCGTGTCAGGTCGAGCAACCAGTCTACAAGCGTAAACCCTGATGCTACCGGATTCCCGTTGAGCGTGATCGCCCCTCCGCCTGTGCCGTCCAGGTTGTTTCCGTTCCAATCCAGAACATACGAGTCAAGCGCTGAGCAAGTATATCCGGTGCGTACCCAACGCTGCAGCCCGTTGAATTGCCCTCCCACGGAATCATTTCCCGTGATCAGGGCAATCCGAATATCGTTCAGCACCTGATCCATCGTGAAAAACAAATCCCACGTTCGCTCATCCTCAACCGGCGAGCCGTCGTAGAACTTGCGCGGATTCGTCTTGCAGTACCGTTGCGGCTTCCACAAATCGCGCGTCGGGCCGGAACGGCCAAAGCGCCCGAAATCATCAACAGACAGTGAGCAGCTTCCAAACTCGATGCCATACGGGTCGCTGCACGGATTGGCGATGTAGCCAGGAGAATAACCACTCAACAGAGGAGCCGGACGGAGATATGATATGAAGTCAACAACGCGGTAACAATCCGTCGTCACATTCCAGCCCAACCAGTCCAGCAAACCCAGTGTACCTGGTCGGTAATACAAACTCATAATTGAGTCAGCGCACTGGTCAAAAAAGTTGCAACAACCAAACGGCGATGCCGTATTGCTGAGCGTCATTCGGCGAACTTCATCACCTGGTGTTGTCAGAGCACGCGTGGAGATTGTCATTTCTTCACCTCCTTAGTCAATTTCTCCTGCAGGATGCGCCTTGCGCGCTCTGCCGCGCTCTCCTGCGCATCACCGCTATCGCGGGCGACCTTCGGACGCCATACCTCAACCTGGGGGGCTGGCAGGTCGCTCAAATAGATTTGCCTTTGTCTGTTTTGGGCGGCTTCCAGAGCATCAACGCGCGCCGTGATCTCCGTGATGAAGCTGCGCATCTGCTCGGCAAGTTGGTTCAGAGCCTCACGCTGAGCTACAAGCTCACGGGCCATTTGCACCAGCCCATCCTCACCGTCATCAGCCCCACCATCGCTGTCACCACCCGTATCGCCTGCCTGCCCAGGCTCTCCCGTGGTCACCGCACGCGCCGTTATCGCTGCCTCAGCAATCTGCCGGTTGGTAGCCTCGACTTGCGCAAGCCAGGCTTCCAACTCGTCATCGCTCAAACCAGCACTGCGGGCAAGCGCAACCAATGCCTCTCTTACTTTTTGATCCATCCCATTTACCTCCTCTACATTTATTTGTGTAAACAACGCTGCCGCCTGATCCTCTGGCAACGTTGATATTTCAACCAGATAACCATCCGTGTAAACCGGAACACCTATCCCCTCGATGTCGTGTTGCTCCCTGGAGATAGGTCTGTAACCGATACTCTCTCCCCACCTGTCTGGGTTGCGGCACACTGCCGCAATCTCAACAGCGGCGAGTGGTGTATCATCATACACCCCAGACGTGATCAACACATAACCGTCGCGCGCCACAAAGTCGCACTGCCCGGTTTTGAATCGCTTGCCCTGGTGAAAGAACGTTCGATAGGGGTAGCCGTACTCCTGGACGCGATTGACGAAATTATCGAATAACCGAGTCGAGTCAATCTCGCCCACCCGGTTCAAGACAGCGGTGCAACTGCGCGAGAACCAGCGATACTTACCGTCAGCCTGACGCCTGACAACAACCTTGCCTTCGGCTCTTCGCCGCTCAGACTCATTGCCCATTTCGGCAAATTGCCCCTCTCTGGTCACAATGCCGTCCCCGGTAACATCAAAAAAGACACGGTGCAACCGCCCATCCTTCAGCGTCAATGCGTATGTGTCATCCTGCGTTCGGTAGACGTTCACGAGATAAGATGAACTCTCACCAAGCGCCCGGCTTAACCTGGCAACCATAGCACTGCGTTCCGCAGGCGGTTCAAGACCTGCGGTCTCGTACACGCTATCCGGCGCAACATCGCCGGCCTGTTCGTATGCGCCGATCAGCTCGCGCGCTGCGGATTGCAGTGCTCTTTGCCAATCCTCTGCTGACACATCATCTGGTTTCTGCATTGGCGTTCTCGCCCCTGCCAAAGCGGCTGCCGCCGCGGTCAGGGCCTGGCGCACATAAGCTGTCTCACCTGGTTCACGCACCGGCAGTTTACATAACTCCTGAGTCCAGTCATCTGGATTCTCCCTGCCGGCCGCTTCGTTCAGGTTGATCAAGCAGGCATTGCAGTAGGCTTGTGTCGAACCGTAACGGGAGGGACTCCCGTCCCAAGTGTCAACGCTCTTGACCTTGCGAGAAATCCAGTCCAAGACGCTTGATACGATTTGCATTGTCCCCTCCAAAAAAAAACGAGACCGAGGTATTTCTCGGTCTCGTGGACTCTAACATAAAATATACCATAAAACGCTGCAAAAGTCAACGAAATCGCTGCAAAATGCGCCAAAATGCGAAGCGGCAAGAACCCCACACGCGGGCGTGTGGGGTTCTTGCCTAACGAGTCGAGCTACTCCTACGCCATTGAGCTGCGGGCCAGGGCTTCGTCTAGCGTGAGGGGGCGACCGAACCCGCACGCATCCCCGAGGTCTTCAAACCGCCCCCCCACACACAAGTCATCCTCCGTCACCAATTCCAACCACTCCTCTGTCGGTTCATTCTGGAACCGACTCCAAGCGTTCGAGTGGACGACCAGCCTCCCGTCATCCGCTCTGTACAATGTGCGGGTGACGCCCCTGTTGTCACCGCTGTACTCCTCGTCGCGGCCCAAGACTTCTGCCACGAACTCGACGTTCTTGCGTTGATCGTCAACACGCGAACCCGTCCACACTATCCGGCCTACATTCACCATTACCGTTTCCATTTCTACCTCCAGTTCTAGTTGTCATTTGGCCTCGCGTCTGGGGCCGAGGCCGCGCCCCTGTTCGATTTTTCATCATCATATCATACTTTCCTCAATTTGTCAAGGGGTTTCGGGGATGCAGAAACCGAAATTCTTAAAAATCTGGAGAAATTCTTAAAAATGCTTGACAAATTGCGAAAAGTATGCTAAAATGTAGACAACAATTTGATAAGGGAGAGTGAGATGCAGAAACCGAAATTCTTAAAAATCTGGCGAAATTCTTAAAAATGCTTGACAAATTGAAAAAAGTGTGATAAAATGTAGACAAATAAAGATGGATGAGGAGGTAAATAAAATGAAGAAGATCATAAACTTGAGGGGCGAGCTTTTTGGCAAGATGAAGGCTTTGGGTCATTACGACAGCAGGTTCTCCGGCCACTGGGCAAAGCAGGTCACGGACGTTAATCCGAACGGAACCAACGGGTACGCCTTCGAGGGGGAGTTCATCCCCGGAGGTGATGTGGAGGTCGAGGTCGGCAACCATCTGTTTCTAGTTGCCACGGTTGCCGGCTCACGCAAGTACCAGACAAAATATTACCGGTTGTTCGTGATGACCCAAGACGGAGAACTGGTGGCGACGGAGTACGCCACCACGGACGAAATAGGCGGCTGGGCACTCCGGCTCCGTCAACCCGCGATCGACATCCTGAGCTCATTTCGGACTCAGCAGCCTCAGCCGGAGGCTCAGGCGGAGGACACGGTTGTTGAGAACCCCCTGGCCGTGTTCTCAGATGAGCAGATCCGCGCGGAGTTCGTCCGGCGCGGACTGACACTGACACTGTAACGGTGGCCCACGAAGGTGGGGGATGGCCTCCATCCCCCACCTTCATTAGGAGGAAAAGAGATGGACGTGCCAATGCCAAGTGGTTTTTCTGTTAAGGTGGCCCACGTGGCCGCAGCCTGCGGCCTACTCCCACCTGGTTTCGACCGGTGGGAGCTTGCCGACGTCCACGGCTGGACGGTAGCCCACGTGGCCGCCTCCCGCGGCAAGCTCCCCCCGGATTTCGACCGGTGGGAGCTTGAGGATGCCTGGGGCTGGACGGTGGCCCACGTGGCCGCCGCCAACGGCAAGCTCCCACCCGATTTTGACCGGTGGGAGCTTGCCGACGTCCACGGCTGGACGGTGGCCCACGAGGCCGCCGCCAACGGCCTACTCCCACCTGATTTTGACCGGTGGGAGCTGGAGGACGAAAGCGGCTGGACTGTGGCCCAAGCGGCCGCCGAACACTGACCCCCCCCCCGCCGGCTTCAACCAGCATTTGGTGGGCCGCGCATACCGACCACGCGGAGGAGACAAAATGGACAGGCAACCAGATGCTACAGCACGACTCATCGAAGCCGCCAAGTGCGGCAAGCTCCCCGCCGGTTTCGACCGGTGGGAGTTAGCCTATGAGGACGGCTGGACGGTGGCCCACGCAGCCGCCGCCTACGGCCTACTCCCACCGGGTTTCGACCGGTGGGAGCTGGCTGACATCTGCGGCTGGACGGTGGCCCACGTGGCCGCCAAGTGCGGCAAGCTCCCACCTAATTTCGACCGGTGGGAGCTTGCCGACCGCAACGGGTGGACGGTTGCCCACGAGGCTGCCGCCTACGGCAAGCTTCCACCTGATTTCGACCGGTGGGAGCTGTCCGCCGGCCCTAGCGGCTGGACGGTGGCCCACGTGGCCACCAAGTGCGGCAAGCTCCCACCTGATTTCGACCGGTGGGAGCTTGAGGATACCTACGGCTCGACGGTGGCCCACGTGGCCGCCTCCCGCGGCGACCTCCCCCCGGATTTCGACCGGTGGGAGTTGGTGGACGACTGCGGCTGGACGGTGGCCCACGTGGCCGCCCAGCACGGCAATCTCCCCCCGGATTTCGACCGGTGGGAGTTAGCCGATCGTGACGGCTGGACTGTGGCCCACGAGGCCGCCGCCAACGGAAACCTCCCACCTGATTTCGACCAGTGGGAATTGGTGGACGAGAGCGGCTGGACTGTGGCCCAAGCGGCCGCCGAACACTGAAACCTCCAACCAGCATTTGGTGGGCCGCGCATACCGACCACGCGGAGGAGACAAAATGGACAGGCAACCAGATGCTACAGCGCGACTCCTCGAAGCCGCCAAGTGCGGCAAGCTCCCCGCCGGTTTCGACCGGTGGGAGTTAGCCTATGAGGACGGCTGGACGGTGGCCCACGCAGCCGCCGCCTACGGCAAGCTCCCCCCGGATTTCGACCTGTGGGAGCTAGCCGACCGCAACGGGTGGACTGTGGCCCACGAGGCCGCCGCCCGCGGTACGCTTCCAGCCGGCTTTGACCGGTGGGATCTCGAGGATGCCTGGGGGTGGACTGTGGCCCACGAGGCCGCCGCCCGCGGCGACCTCCCACCTGATTTCGACCGGTGGAAGCTGTCCGCCGGCCCTAGCAGATGGACGGTGGCCCACGAGGCCGCCGCCCGCGGCGACCTCCCACCTGATTTCGACCGGTGGGAGCTAGCTGACATCTGCGGCTGGACGGTGGCCCACGTGGCTGCCGCCCGCGGCGACCTCCCACCTGATTTCGACCAGTGGGAATTGGTGGACGACTGCGGCCGCACAGTTGCCCACGTGGCCGCCACCTACGGAACACTCCCCACCGGTTTCAGCCGGTGGGAGTTGGTTGACGACCTGGGACAGACGGTGGCCCACGTGGCCGCCGCCCACGGCAAGCTCCCAGCCGACTTCAGCCGGTGGGAGCTTGCCGACCGCAACGGGTGGACTGTGGCCCACGTGGCCGCCGCCCGCAGCGGCCTCCCCACCGGTTTCGACCGGTGGGAGCTGGTAGTACAGAGGTGAAAATGGACGCAGCGCGATTTATCGAAGACGCTGCCCACGGCAAGCTCCCCGATGGATTCAGTCGGTGGGAGCTTGCCGACCAGTGGGGCTGGACTGTGGCCCACGCAGCCGCCGCCTACGGCAAGCTCCCCGATGGATTCAGTCGGTGGGAGCTTGCCGACCACAACGGAATGACGGTGGCCCACGCAGCCGCCACCAGCGGCACGCTACCCGATGGCTTTGACCAGTGGGAGCTTGCTGATCACGGCGGCTGTACAGTTGCCCACTACGCTGCTGCCCGCGGCGACCTCCCACCTGATTTCGACCGGTGGGAGCTAGCCGACCGCAACGGAGTGACGGTTGCCAAAATGGCCGCCATCCACGGAAACCTTCCAGCCGGCTTTGACCGGTGGGAGTTGGTAGTACAGAGGTGAAAATGGACGCAGCGCGATTCGTCGCAGCCGCTGCCCACGGCACACTCCCAGATGGATTCAGTCGGTGGGAGCTTGCCAACCGCAACGGCTGGACTGTGGCCCACGAGGCTGCCACCAGTGGTTACCTCCCCTCCGACTTCAACCAGTGGGAGCTTGCCGACCAGTGGGGCTGGACAGTCGCCCACGTTGCCGCCAAGCGCAGCAAGCTCCCCCCAGATTTCAACCGGTGGGAGTTAGCCGATCGTGACGGCTGGACGGTGGCCCACGAGGCCGCCGCCCACGGCACGCTACCCGCCGGCTTCGACCGGTGGGAGCTAGCAGACCGCAACGGTGTAACGGTGGCCCACGTGGCCGCCAGGCACGGCAATCTCCCGACCGGCTTCAGCCGGTGGGAGCTAGCGAATGAGAACGGCTGGACTGTGGCCCACGAGGCCGCCGCCCACAGAAAACTCCCGGCCGGCTTCGACCGGTGGGAGTTGTCTGCCGGCCACAGCGGCTGGACTGTGGCCCACGAGGCCGCCTCCCGCGGCAAGCTCCCCGCCGGTTTCGACCGGTGGGAGTTGGTTGACGCCCTGGGACAGACGGTGGCCCACGTGGCCGCCACCCACGGCACGCTACCCGCCGGTTTCGACCGGTGGGAGCTGGCAGACCGCAACGGTGTAACGGTAGCAAAAGTAGCCGCTGCATACGGAAACCTTCCAGCCGGCTTTGACCGGTGGGAGTTGGTGAGATAAGCGCAGACCAATCACGCGGAGGAGAAAAAATGGACAGGCAACCAGATGCTACAGCGCGACTCCTCGAGGCCGCCGCCCGCGGCAAGCTCCCCGCCGGTTTCGACCGGTGGGAGCTTGCCGACATCTGCGGCTGGACGGTGGCCCACGTGGCCGCCACCCACGGCACGCTACCCGCCGGTTTCGACCGGTGGGAGCTGGCAGACCGCAACGGTGTAACGGTGGCCCACGTGGCCGCCGCCTACGGAAACCTCCCACCCGATTTTGATCAGTGGGAGTTGGAAGACGCAAGTGGACGGACGGTGGCCCACGTGGCCGCCGCCCGCGGCAAGCTCCCCCCGGATTTCGACCTGTGGGAGCTAGCGGACACCTACGGGTGGACGGTGGCCCACGAGGCCGCCAAGATGGGCAAGCTCCCCGCCAGTTTCGACCTGTGGGAGATGGCGGACACCTACGGCTGGACTGTGGCCCACGAGGCCGCCGCCAACGGCACGCTACCCGCCGGCTTCGACCGGTGGGAGATAGACGACTGGGCTGGCTGGACTGTGGCCCAAGCGGCCGCCGAACACGGCAAGCTCCCCGCCGGCTTTGACCGGTGGGAGCTGGTGAGGTAAGCGCAGACCAATCACGCGGGAGGGGAATTGAAATGTACAGAAATACAGATTTTACAATGCGTGAGATTCAAGATTCTGAGTATGGAGAATTGCTCCGTGCACTCGCTGTGAATCCGTTTGATGCAGAGGCGCGCGAGAAAGTGGCTGTGCTCCTGCGCAAACATAAGAGCACGCAAGAATACTACGGCGATTTGTACCGCTCAGAATACGCTTCTTGTCATAGACAGGGAGAGTATGGTTTGGAAGTGTACCACAATTTCTCCGAACGGCTGAGAGAGTACTTCTTGTCGATCGGCGGAAATAGCCTGGCTGCAAACCGGTTAGCCAGGTTTGATGCAGAGGGATTTGTGGAGATGTTAGCGGGTTAGAAATACAGAAAAAAACTTGGCTGCCAAGCACGGCAATATCCCCACCGGTTTCAGCCGGTGGGAGTTGGTGAGGTAAGCGCACCCCCAAAAACAAACGCGGCCCGTGGTCTTTACGGGCCGCATTTGTTTTGCTCTGCAAAAATGGCCGTCAAGTCAGCGATAAATTGCAACGTGTCAACATCCACCAGACGCCCGCCGCGGGCAACAGTGCGGTTGCAGTTCTTCTTGTCCATAAACAGCAAGCGCGTACCAACCAGGCGACAAAGGGGAATCCCACCCACCCTGATCAGACTGTCACCATCTATGGTCACTATTCGCCCATCCATAGCGCCTCACAATCCTCTACCTGCTTGGGGCGTATATCCCAAGTATGCGGGCAGTTAACGTGGTACGGGGGAGGGTTGTTTAACGCAACCCTCAGCGGGACAAAACCGCGATTGATCCAGCCCACACACACAGGACACACGCCTTGCCTCGGTTCAAGAATGGCAAACCCGATGGCGTTGGCGTTCATCCGATAAAATTCCTGTTGAGCAAGCGCGCGCGCGGTCTTGTCTGTCACATTGGCAATCTGAGCGTCTTTCCACTTCCAGTACTCCTCATCAAAACGCCGTATCCGCGCGGCGTAGTAATGGCGATTCCCCCGCGGGTTATCCTGTCTGGCGCGCTTGATCTCGTTGGCCAGGTAGTAGTTGTAGGTGTTAACGATGCTCTGCGCGTCCGCGAGCGACATTTCGTTCAGCTTGCTCAACGTCTCGTTATTCCTGAGTCCAGCCCGCCGACCTGCACAACCAACATTCCCAGCCTGGATCTCAAGCTCCTGCTCGTATGAAGCGCGCCGCGCGCGCAACAACTCGCGTCTAATCTGCTCGACATCCGCAGCATCATACCGCGCAGCAAGGTGAACCAGCCGCTGCACGTTCGAGAACTGCTCAACGACGGCGTGCCAGTCAAGCGGCATCGTCGCTCTCCAGAGCAGCAAGCCATTCATCCTCTGGGATATTCTCGACGCCCTGCGCTTTGGCTTCCCGCGCGACTTCGTGTAGTGACTTGAGTCTTAAAAGAAAACCACGACGTAATCGGCGCCGCTTCAGCTCCTCAGCCCTGGCCTTACCAGGAGAAAAAAAGGCGAGAGGGGGAAACAGATTCTCTCCCATCACTCCACCTCCGGATCATACGTTCGCTCGCATTGCGCACACACCAGCAGATTCTTGTGGTCTTGGTAGGCGTATGCTTGCTCTGCTCCACATAGGGGACAGACGTGCTCGACTAGAGACGGGATATGTATATCTTGGTTTGGGAGGCTGCGCTTAACGTGGTGGTAACGTCTGGCGGCATCGCTTCCGTGTTTCCAAATCACCTGCTCTCTGCCCCCAGGCCAGGAATAGCGAACGATAGGCTCGTCGGCGAAAAGCTCGCACGCGCGCCGCACCCGTTCGTTTTCGCGCAGGCGTTCGCGCTCGGCGTTATCCGTGTCTGTAACCGTGACAGGTTCGTCCTCCTGTGTCCAAACGTCAGGAATGAGCTTCAGCTCCGCCAGAAGATAGCGTCTTTCTGCAGCAGACAATGTTTCCTCGCCTGGCACGGGAGAAAAAGCCATCGTGTTTATGGCACTGGCTTGGGCTTGTTTGACCTGCGCTTCCAAGAGCAGGCCGGAATCATCGCGCTGCTCAAACTCGAAGTGCAAGCTAGCTGGAAGCTGGCGTTGAATGTGATCCTGAAATGCCAGAGCAAAATCAAGGTTACCCTTACTGGAGGCCTTCGCTGCCTGGACTTCAGTCTCTCGCCCTGTACCGAGCACACCGCCGGACACCGGCCAGAACTCGCGAGGGTCGAAGCCAAAGCAAAGCGCATACCCGTTCATCAGAACAGACGTGAATGTCTGTAAATCGAAATTTTCCGGCAACTGGGACAGCGCGATGAGCTTTGCGTCCATACTGCTCTGGGTAAAGAGAACGGTCAGGCCGGCATAATACTCACGTTCCCGCTCTGTAAGCTGGGCGTCGTTGGTTTGCATTGCAGACACCCAGTCATTTTCGTCCCACCCCTGCAGCAGGAGCAGTCCCTTTTGGAGCGCAGCTTGCAACATTTCGCGGTCGTGGCGGTAGACTGCAACCATAATGATACTCAAGTCGAGCGCGCGGCTCAAGGCGCAATACCCCAACCCGTTGTATGCCTCGTCGCTGCTGGGCATACTCACCGAACGGAAGAAATCAGATGCGCGCCACATCTGCTCCTGTTTTCCAGGGGGGGAGTATATAAGCGGGAAATCAGGGTCACCGGTTAACCTGCACCGCGCGCTATCGAGGTGCCACAGAGCCGCCAGAGGGCCGCTTTCATCAACCCTGCCCACTTCGGAGATAGCACCAATGTCTGTTGTCCAAAAGGACTCGCTTTGCTGGCTGATATACTGCCGCCACCCATCCCCGTTGTTGGCGTTGCGCAGGATGGCGTTGTACCTTGCCACCTGGTTTCTCCCGCCGACGATTTGCCAGCCCCGGTTTTTGTCAATCGAGACCACGCTTGAGATAACACCGGACAGGAGTGGCTCTTGTTTCCAAAAGCTGCGCATCCACTGATCGCGCGAGCGATTGTCCGGCGACCAGGCCGGGCAAGACATTACCATCTCTTTTGTCCAACGCGATAACCGCTGGAAAAAGGACGACATCGCTTGAGATGGCGACGTGAAACGGGGTTGTTTGGATGTGATTTCGTCTGACATTACGTTCCCCTCCCCCCACTGCTACGTCCAAGCAGAAATGTCGCTCCCCACACCAGCGCGTCGAGGCGGTTGGGGCTGTACGAACCCGGTTGCCATTGACACAACTCATCTTCCAGCCGGTAAAAACTTCCCACGTGATGAGCGCGCCCTTGTTGGTATATGGCACTAATTGGTTCTGCCCTCACGTGCTTCCCGCGTGAAGCGTAAACTAGTTTAACCGGAACTGTCGGATCAACGGTACGGAATGTGAGAGTCACCATTTCACCGCCCTGGTTGGCTTCCGCTACAATCCTATCGGCCTGCAACTTGTTGTACAGAGCGATAGCTACCCTGGCGGCTTCATCTGGCGAAGCCCGTGTGCTTGCGTCCTCTAGCACGTACAAATGTTGTTTGTCGCCGACGGTAGATGTGCCAACCGCAACTATACCCCACTCGTCGCCGGCAGCGGTTGCAGCCGGGTCAACAGCGACGACAAGGCGCGACAGGTCTGGCAGGTCTGTAACGTGATCGATCCACTCTCTGCGCCACAACGCGCCTGGGTTGTCCTCAATATCCTCAGCGAGGATTTCTTGCCGGTATGCTATATCCGTCATATCCTGCTGGACTTCCGCCAGAGCCTCACGGTTGAGATATTTGTTGTCCATGCTGGTGAAGTGAAAAGCGGCCCAGCGGCCGGTTGTGTCCTTCTGTGCTCTTTTGAACAAATCGGCTGCGTGGCGCGGGTTTTTTGCCCGGCTGTACACGATGCTTTGTATAGACGGGGGAGTGTAAATGAAGATAGCGTCGCCGTTGTTATCCAAGAGCATCGGAGCTCCAACGAGCGTCCAAGCAGACTCGTCCATCTGCTGGTACTCGTCCAGGATCAGCAAGTCGGCGTAGTCGCCGCGGAGGGTATCAGGGTCCCACGCGGTCTTGGCGCGGATGCGGGCTTCGCTGCCGGTTTTCTCGATAATGTGGCGGGTTTCATTTTTGTAGAATACGCCGGCCGAGAGCGGCTGCTCCAATGTCCTCTTGACCTCGTACCAGAAACGGTCAATCTGTTCCTGGGTCGGGACCGCGTACAAGATGCGTTTCCCGTTCAAGAACTGGTACGCTGCGATGTAAGCAGCGATGGTCGTCTTGCCGCTACGTCTTCCGGCCCGCACGACTTTTCGCTTAGCGTTGCTCCTGAAAATCTCTTTTTGCTTGTCGTGCGGTTCCCTGAAGCTGGCATAAACGTCAATCCCAATTTTCGTGTACGAGGTGTATCGTGACTTGCCCACCCACTCCTGCCTTGTCACCATAAACATCAGAGCGCATCACGCGCAACCACCATTGCGATGTAGAAAGATCCCCCTCGTTGATGGCCTTGATGATGTTGGCTTCGGCCATATCGCTCACTCTGTTTCGTTCATCCATCCAGGCTTCTGCAACCGTTGGATGCTCGTCTATGAAACGCCTGGCAGTGATCCAAGAGCACCCAACTCGCTTGGCGATAGCCGCGATCACACCGCCTGTCCCTGGGATGGCTTCGAGAAAGAGTTTGGTGGTGAACCGGCTGTTTTTTTTCCTGCCGCTCTTGCTGCTATCGGCTGCCTCCATCACACCCCCTTAAAAAAATCTAGTTATGTGGGCCTGCAATGTCGCTCCTGCACGTTGCAGGCCCACCGCTGCTTGGCTTTAGCGCCTGAAGAGCCTCCCCAAACGGGAGAGGGCACGCCGAAAGAACCCCCCTCTAGCTCCGCCAGCCGCTGGGGCAGGGGCAGGAGCAGGAGCAGCAGCAGGAGCTGCAGTCTCGGCGGCAGCAGCAGGAGCAGCGGCCTCTTCGGGCGCCGGCGCCGACTTCGGACCTTCGTAAGGCATTTTTATCACCTCCTTTCCCAAAGATTATGGTCAACATCCACGACGTAGAAATGCGAGTCGAAAAGACGCTTTGAGAAGACGAAGATGTTGTTTCCGTCGTGGTCTAGCAGCCTGACAAGGTCTCCGTCCCACTCAGCGCATAACATAGCAAAGCAGGGATGAGTGTCCAGGCGGCAGTGGGATATTGCCGGGTTCCAGGCTGCGTAAAGCACATCGCGGTATGTTCCCCAGGTTGGGTGCGGGAATTTGTTCACGATAGCGTTATTGCGTATGATCACGCGCGCATAATCGTCTACCCGCACCCGCACATCGTCTGGAAACAGCGGAGCCATAAAGTCTGCGAAGTCCTCAAACAAGATATAGAAAACATCGGCATCCTCATCTGGCGACTCTTGAGCGCGGCGCTGCTCGTCGGCCTCATAGGCATACTTGATAAAATCACTGATTGTTGGGAACGTTTTGTTGTAGTAGCGGCGCACGAAATCGGGATAGCCAGATGGGGTCGGTTGGGTACAACCGTATGTGATGAGACCGGCTGCCTGTGCCTCTGCGATCAACTCCGTCGCTGTGAAGGTTTGCCTCTTAGCAGTAAAGTATTTCTTGATCAATGGGGGCAGCGAATCCCTATTGGTTGCTTTGATATGTGTATTACGGAAACGGAGCAATTCGGTATACAAGACCTCAGCGCCGGCGTTTTTGATCGTCGAGACATAGTGCGCCGGGTTCGGCACACATTCTGGTATGTAGGGTATGCAATACACCACAACCCCGTGTCCCATACCGGCGAGTTTCTCGATACAATCCAAGCGATATGCAACCGATGGGGCGCCTGGTTCGATCTCCTGCCTGATGTTCTCGTCAAGGGTAGTCAGCGTAATGGCGAAGACGGACGGTGGGAGCATAGCGGCGATGTCGAGGAGAAACGAGCCGGTCTTAGTCTGGAAAGAGACCGGCACGTTTGAGTCAATGCAAGCTCTGACAATCGCTTGCGTATACTCCTGGTTGGATGGGCAAAACGGGTCAGTATGGTTGGAAATTACGATAGGATAACCGCGTGTGATGAGCTGAGCGATTGTGTTGGAATATTGATCAGGACGCACAATTGTGTTAAGCGTGCCCGAAAACTCAAGGTGAGTGGGGAAATGGGACCGGCGCAGGTACTGGTAGCAGTACGCGCACCCATAATCGCACTTCCCGTATGAAAGCTCCAGCGGAAATGGGCTTAGGAGGAACTCGCCGAAATATAGTTTAAGCACTCTGTCATCATCCTTGTGATCAAGCCTTTATCGGAAGCGACATCCCAATACCGTTTGAGTGTTTGGAAATTCACCCAGTCCTTGCCGGACAGCACGATGTAGACGATGTGCTTCTTTCCATCATCCTCAATCTCCCCTTGCATAGCGGCAATGGTCTCTGACACAGGAGGGGCAACGCGTTTCTTATCTGGCGATGGAGGCGCGAAGCGATCCTCGAAGTCATCGTCTAAATCCTCCGTTTCGCTTGCTTCACCGTCATCGGTTGCCAGGCCGTTAAAAAGCGCCTCAAGGCTGTCGGACGTCTCGCGTATTTCGTTTAGCCAGTCCCTGTCCATACCGACCGTCGGTAGAATGTCTGCCATATCGCGCAGGAGATCGGCGTCCCACGTGCCGCTGTGGGTATTGGCGACAAGGTTAGCCTTTGCGCACTGTTCCGGCGTCCATCTGACAGCGCGATATGAAAACATCTCTCCCCCGGACTCGAAATACCCGACTGCTACCGTTCCGGTAGACGTGGGGTGTGGGTATTCCTTGATGATGGTGGGAGAAACGTGCTGCAGGTCAAGCGCGGCGACACGTTGATTAGCGCTAATGACCTGGTCGCTGTTGAGGTCGTGAACAACACCGCCGAGGTCTCCGAACTCAACAAGCCTCTTGCGCAACTCTCGCAATTTCTGTTGTGTGATTTTACGTGGATTCTTCTTGTAAAATTTCATCGCTTGTGCCCTCATTCATACGTGGAGACAACAGCACGGTCTCGGTGCGGGGTTGCTTCGCAAGAGCAGCGCCTGTGCCGATTATGCCGGTTTTTCTCGTTTTACCCGCAACGAAACAAGCTGTGTCGAAATCAATTCTGTTCCAACCCGCGTCCAGTAGGGGTTGATAGACCTTATGCCAATAACAGGAGAGCATAGCGTTGCCCCTCAAGTCTAGCAAGTTATCAACGAGGGAAGCGTGCTCGTCTATTGTCATTTCGTGCTTATAGGATCCACCCGACCGTGTGGACAGCGGATACGGCGGGTCGAGGTAGAAGAACGTGTCGGGCGTGTCATAAGTGTAGAGGATGAAGCGCCAGTCGCTGTGCTCAATTTGCACGGCCATCAGGCGTCTGCTGATTTGGGGGAGATTGTCGAGCGCAGAAAGCCAACCGGAGCAGGTTACGGCCATTCCTTTTGTACTAGCTGTGACTGCGAAACCCCAACTACTACCTAGCCTACCACCAAACGACATTCTTGCCAGGACGAAGAAGCGGTAGGCGCGTTCGATTTCGTCTGTGCAATCCTGCCAGGTATCGCAGCAGAAGGTGTACTCCTCACGCGAATACGGAGTCAGGCTGGCAAGCCGGTAGAACCGCTCGAATTTCTCCTGGTCACGGAGGACACGGAAGAAATTGACCAGGCCGCTGTCAATGTCATTGTAGACCTCGACCGGTGATGGTTCTTTGGCGAATAAAAGGGAAGCGCCACCGCCGAACACCTCGACATATATTCTGTGGGGCGGGATGAGCGGCAGTAGTTTTTTGGTCATTTCCCCCTTTCCTCCAAACCAACGGAGAGGCCCGCGCATACGCACCTCGTCATTCCCGAACGCCGCGCTCGATGTCGGCGGCAGCTTTGTCAACGGCCATTTGGACGACATCAACTCCCAAAGCGTCGGCCAGACAGAAGATGACGACCTGCACATCAGCAAGCTCGGCGGCGGCTGCTTCCACGTTCACCGACACGTTATCCCAGTAGCCGTTATCGAATTCCCAGCGGCCCACCTTTCCGGCCTCGGCGATTTTGCGGTAGAGGGGTGAGCGGTCGTAGTCTTTTGTGCGCTGGCGCACGAACCAGGCCAACTCTGCAAGCTCCTCTGCCAATTTGGCTATCTGGCGAGCGGCGAACTGGTCATTAGACCAGCCGTTGCGGTAACCGCGTCTGGCGACGGCGTTTGCGACGCTGGACTGCGGGTTCATTTTCTGGTGATCAGGTAGGTTGACTGGTTAGCGATGAGTGCATTGATGAGGACGTTGACCAGGCCGATAGCGCCGGACTGGCTACAAGAGACAGCCGAGATGATACCGCTGCAAGACAGACCGAAGACGGTGCCTGCGACGGCGATGAGCAGAGCGCCCATCAAAGCCTGTTTTTTGCCTGGTTGCAGGGTATCGAACCAATCCTTGACGCCTGGGATATACGAGAAAGCCAGGGAGAGGACGATCCCGGTGATAGCAGCGAGTTGTTCAGCAGTCATTTTACACCTCCTGGATTTTCCTATATCTTACTCCAAAACCTCTGTAAAGTCAACAGCGCGAATCTTAACGTTTTTCGCGCGAACCTTAAAATTGCTTGACAATATGATAATAGTGTGGTATAATATTGACAAATAGAGAGAAGGGAGAATGAACGATGAAAAAGCTCACAAGTCTGGCAAATGCCCCGGCGAG
>Ga0209101_1000232_pt1 | contig 47490 bp, 38 predicted proteins | sample ConPoolayeCmetaG_FD_185481 | JGI IMG/M metagenome (GOLD analysis project Ga0209101, IMG submission 185481) | Hot spring microbial mat communities from California, USA to study Microbial Dark Matter (Phase II) - Cone Pool mat layer C metaG... ... | reverse complement strand
GGGGTGGGGGTGGGTGAAGCAGAGCAGGCCATCATCAGCATGCCGATCGCCACAAAACATAGAGTCAGTAGCAAGCCTGATTTCATGTCACTTCTCCTACAAAAGCAGGTCTGGTGCGTCGCTGCAGATGCCGTCTACGCCGAGCCGGCGTAGGACGGCGATCTCGTGCGGGCGTTCTTCATGCCAGCAGATCACGCCCAGCCCGGCGGCCCGGATGCGGGCCAGCCACTCTGGGGTGATCAACGATGCGGGATGTTCAAAACGCTCCCAACATGGGTGCACGTAATTGGCTTTTACCGCCTGGGCCAGTGCAACCGGATCGACATAGGGCGAGCTGAACAAGATCGATGTGCCCGCTCGGGGCACCTGCGCTTTGAACTCGGCGATCCAGTCGGGGCGGAACGAGCCGAACAGGCAATGTTCGGCGTGTTCGTGTCGCTTGAGCAATTCGAGCAGTGCCGGGATGACGCTGCCGTCCTTGATTTCGATGTAAGCGCCCATATTTTCCGCCTGACAGAGGTCGAGCACTGTTTGCAGCGTCGGCACGCGCTCTCCGTTGCCCAGATCGACCGTTTGTAGTGTCTCCATAGTGCTGTGGCGCACCCACAACACCTGTCCTTGGGCATCGATCAAATGATCGTTGTGGAGCACAGCAATTTGCCCGTCGGCAGTGCGCTGTATGTCCAGCTCGACCATATCGGCGCCCAGGTCTGCTGCCCGGCGAAAACTGCTCAAGGTGTTGTCGGGCGCGTAGGCCCGTGCTCCGCGATGGCCGATTCGCCAAAAGCGATATTGGGTCGGCAAAAGGTCACCTGCCAGGCGATCCAGCCAGCTCTGGACGCGCTCCGGCATCCATGCGCGCAACGCAGGCCAGGGGACAAGCATCTGGGGCGTTATTTCAAAACGTTGTGTGAAATCCCATGTCGGCGTAAAGGCCTGCTGGGCCAGATAACTGCGCGCCAACAGGTCGTTGAACGGCGTTTTTCTTACAACACCATAGATATACTCTGAGGCCAGCACGCCACCCACTCCGGCCAGCGCCGAGGTCTCCGGCCGTTTGAATTCGGCGGCGCGTTTTTTGAACCATCCCGGCGTTGGCGCGAAGGCGTGCTTGCCCGGTTCGCTGTACACCACCGGATGGCCGTTTTCGACCCACAGTTTGCCGTCGAGTCGCATATCGTGCTGGTCGCCGTGCCAGCTGGCCCGAACGCTTACCACCTCGCCGGCTGCGTCGATCCACACCCAAACGTGCTCCAACTCGTACAGGTGGCCGATGTCCCAATCCCACCAGATGGCATATTCGATGGCCAGCTCGGCCGGCGACGCGATCTCGATCCGGTATCCCTGTCGAAAAGAGGGGGAGGGCCCGGCGGTACGGAATAGGGTGTAACCAACGGCCAGCGGCAAAAAGGGTTCATGGCGGTCAAAAAGGATGATCGGTGCGTGGCGGGCTGCCAGGGCGCGTTCATCCGCGTCCTGAGGCGTTTCCAACAAGGCAGTGATCATCGACGGTTTATGCATCGACCTGTCCTCACTTCTATAAATGGGCCACGGATCGACACGGATTGAGATAGGACACGGATTTGGGCGGATGCGACGGATGGTCACGGATTTTTGATCCGTGTCCATCCGTCCAATCCGTGTTCATCCGTGTGCGATGAAATGGGACACGGATTTTTGCTCCGTGTCCTGTGTGCTGAGCAGTTAGTGTGCATATTTATAATACTTGGGGTAATCCTGGATCAACAGATAGAGCGGCGGTTCATCCTCTTCGATTTCTGGAAAGCGGCCCATCGGCTCGTAAAAGCGGTTGTCGCGCGAATCATCGTTGACCACCGAGACTTCGCCGACCAGCACGCGCTCGTCGGCGCCCCAAAAGGTGTGATAAAGCCGCTGAGGCAGGGTAATGCTCTCACCGGGGTGCAGCGCCACGGTGGTGCCGGCCGGCAACGTGTAGCGCACGCCGTCCATGCTGACCGTCACCGGGCTGTCGTCCAGGCCGTCGTCCGGCGTGGCGTTGTAAAGTTGTACCAACAGCCGTCCGCCGCCGCGATTGATGATGTCTTCGGCCTTGTTCCAATGAAAGTGCATCGGCGTGACCTGATCGACATCGACGATGAGCAGTTTTTCGGCATAGATTTTGCCCTGCATCGTGCGCAGGTTGGCCGGATTGCCGTTGCGCAGGGTGAACAAAAAGAGGCCCATTTTGCGATAATCGCCATGGCCGAAATCGGTAATGTCCCAGCCGAGGCCATTTTCGACGATTTCGCTTGCTTCTGGCCCTTTGGCCTGCCAGTCGGCGGGGGTCCAATAAGCAAAGGGAGGCAGGTAAAAGCCACGAACACGGATAAATCGGTCGGCATCACGCATAATCTGGTTGATCTCGGAACGCTTCATGTTCACTCCTTGTGCGTCTGGCGGGGTTGACTGGAAACTATTTTACCATGTTCTGGGCATAATGCCAACACCACAACTCCTTCCGGGTAGGCGACGGCAATGCCGTCGCCTACCCGGATAGTGCACAGATTTTTTTGACCTTGTGTTTGGAATGCAGTAAAATAACGTATCGGAAAGGATGGAGGCATGGAAACGATCTGCTCGTTCCCCTCCATTTTTTACTTGTCTGACAAGGAGAAAAGCATGAAAGAATTTCCACGCACGGTTGTCGGTGGCATTAGCCTGCCTCGCCTGCTGATCGGCACCAACTGGTTTATGGGCTATTCACATACCAGCCTGGCTCAAGACAAGTGGATTCAAGAATTGCAAACGCGCGAGCGCATCGCCAACATTTTGGCCGTCTTTGCCGAATACAGCATCGACGCGGTGATGGGACCGGTGCATCCCAAGTTGGAAGAAGCCATCCAGGAAGCCGAACAAAAAACCGGCCGGCCGTTTATCCGCATTTATACGCCTCACTTTAATATCGTCCCCGGTGGGCCACCGGAAATGGAACCGGAGCGCGTCTTTGACCACTGTGCCGCGCTCAAAACCACCTTTTGCATGCCCCATCAAGCCATTACCGATGCGCTGGTCGACCGCATGACCCAGCAAATCCGTGACCTGGATCGCTACACCCAAATGATCCGCGCACGCGGCATGATCCCCGGCCTGTCAACCCACATGCCCGAAACGGTTGTTTACGCCGACCGCAGCGGTGCGGATGTTGAGACCTATATTCAAATCTACAATGCGCAAGGGTTTTTGATGCAGGTCGAGATCGATTGGGTGATGCGGATCATCCAAAACGCCAAAAAACCGGTCATGACCATCAAGCCGCTGGCAGCCGGCCGACTGATGCCCATCGTCGGCCTGGCCTATGTGTGGAGCACCATCCGCGACTGCGATATGGTCACCATCGGCACCACCACGCCTGACGAAGCCAGAGAAGTGATCGAGATTTCGCTGGCTCTGCTCGATCGTCGTTTGCCGGAACACCAACTGCAAAAGACGCGCAGCAAGAAATCGCTCGAATAAGCAGACCATTCGGTCATCAGAGGGTCAAAAAAGGCCGACAATGCCATCTCATCCCAACCTCATCGAGGGCCGCCTGTCGCAGAACATCTGGTTGCTGGCCTGGCCGAATACCGTGGCTCAGTTTTTTATGATGTTTCCCGGTGTCTATGATGCAATCTGGCTGGGTCGGCTTGGCCCTGAGGCGCAGGCTGCCGCCGGTCTGGCGGTCGGTGTCCGGATGACCATGATCAGCGTGTTGATGGCCCTGAGTCTGGCCGGTGGCGCAGTGGTGGCACGCTATGTTGGCGCCGGCGACCGTGCGCGTGCCGATCGGGCGGCCCTGCACGCCGTGCTGCTGATGTTGACCGCTTCCACAACCTTGGGGGTGATCGGCATTGTATTGGCCCGTCCGTTGATGCACCTGGCCGGCGCAGACGGGGCAACCCTGGAATTAGCCGTTCGTTATGCCCAGGTACTCTTTGGCGGCCTGATCGCCTTGGAAATGGTGCCCAGCGTTGGTTTTATGTTAAATGCAGCCGGTGCCCCGCAGATGATGATGATTATGTCCCTGATCGCCGTCGTTTTTTTGCTCATCGGTGAACCCGTCCTGGTCTACCGATTCGGCATCGAAGGGGCGGCCTTTGCGCTGACCGGCGGTTATACGCTGGCAATGGCCTGGGGATTGTGGGTTCTTGTTTCCGGGCGCGGGCCGGTTCAGATCGATCTGCAGCATGCCCGGCTTGAAAAAGCAATGTTTGGGCGTATTTTGCGCATCGCTTTGCCGGCGATGATTCAGCGCGGTGTTCCTAATTTGATTGCCTCGCTGATGATGCGTTTGGTTTCGGCCTATGGCACGGCTTCGCTGGCCGCTTGGGTGGTGGTTGAGCGCGTGTTCAACATGGCAACCGTGCCATGTATGGGCTTGTCAAGGGCGGCCCCGGCGATGGTGGGGCAAAATCTCGGCGCCGGTAAGCCACAGCGTGCCGTCCGGGCCACCCATTACATCGGATGGGCAACGGCGCTGGTCGCCCTGGGGGTTATCAGTCTGTTGGCTATGCTGGCTCCACAAGCCATTTCTTTGTTCAGCAATGATGCCGAAACGGTTGTCATCGGTGCGCGGGCCATTCGCCTGTTCGGCGTCGGTGCATTGGCCTTGAATTTGGGCCTTGTCTTTGATGCGGCCCTCGGCGGCGCCGCCGATACTTTTGTGCCTATGCTTTTGAACATCGTTGCCTTGCTGTTGATCCAGGTGCCGTTGGCTTGTACGCTGCCCGCTTTGGCCAACCTGGGCGCAGATGGCGTTTGGGTTGCCCTGGTTGCAGGACGGTTGGCACAGGCGTTGCTGTTGTGGGCACGTTTTCGACAAGGGCACTGGCAGAGAACGCGCATCTAGCCGCAAAGCTTTTCAAATCGCGTGGAGGCTTTAGCCGGATTCAGCCGGTTTTTCCTGCCGAAGACTCGACTTTGCGGCGGTTTGCCGGCTTGACCACACCCGCTTGTCTGGTATATAATAAATTTAAACTTTATGTCTATTTCGATGTGGCGAGCTTGCTATGTCTGGACATAGTCGCACATTCGAATTCAAATTTTGGAGCACAATGAATCATTTTGAGCGCGTGACCTTTGTCGGTATGGTCTTGATCTGGATCGGCGTAATCGCCTTTGGCGCCGGGCTGTATCTGGCTTTTAACGCCGCGCAAGAGCGTCAGGCCGCCTATGCTGAGGCGACGGCAATGGCCCTTTGGACGACCACGCCGGTGCTGCCGACATCGACGCCGGTGACCTACCCGGCCGGGTGGGTTACTGCAACACCTACCGTCAGACCACCGGAAACGGTCGTCGATCCGGTTACCGAAAAGATTGAAGAGCGCATCGATCTGGAGGCCGGGCCGGCGATGTTGATGCTCACGCCGTTGCCGGTTACCGCCGATCCACAACCGACCCCATCATTCACCCCGACACTTGATGCCACGCGCGTGGTGCCTACTCCAACGCCCCGGACGCCGTCCGGCCCTCCTGATCGGATTGTGATTCCTTCGATCAAACTCGATTCGCCGGTTGTGCCGGTTGGCTGGCATATCGTTACGCAAGGCAACGTGCAATACAGCGTGTGGGATGTAGCCGATTATGCTGCCGGGTGGCACAAAACCTCTGCATGGCCGGGCCAGGTGGGCAATGTGGTCATCAGCGGGCACAACAACATCCGCGGTGAGGTCTTTCGTGACCTGATCGACGTGCAGGTAGGTGAGCTTGTCCTCCTTTACGTTGGCGATCAGATTTACTACTATGAGGTGACCGAAAAGCACCTGCTGGCAGAACATGGACAGCCTATCGAAGTCCGGCGTGAGAATGCAGCGTGGATCGCGCCCAAAGAAGATGAACGGTTGACCCTGGTGACATGCTGGCCTTATACGGGCAATTCACACCGGCTGGTGGTGGTGGCTCGTCCAATAACGCCCCCCGCTGACACCGGCCTGGTTCAGGAATAGCAGACAGATGTTTTACATCTTTCATGGTGAAGATACTTTTTCCTGTGCAGAGGCCCTGGCCGAATTCAAAGCCAAGATGGGCGACCCGGCTATGGTCGACTTGAACACCACCCGTTTGGACGGTCACTCGGTTGACATGGCCGAGCTGATCCATCACTGTGACACCATTCCCTTTATGTCCGATCGGCGGCTGGTGGTGGTGCACGGGCTTTTGGAGCGGCTGTCGAAACAAGGGGAAGCAGAATACGAAGCTGCTCTGGTCAATTATTTGCCCACTTTGCCTGAAACGACGCGCCTGGTGTTTGTGGAAACGGTCGAATTGCCCAAGCGGCATCCGATTGTAGAATTGGCGCTACGCCACGAAGCAGGGTTTGTCAAAACCTTTGTCTTGCCTCAGGGACGTGAGCTGGAGCGGTGGATTCGTCGTCGCGTTGAAGCGGCCGGCGGCAGCATCTCGCCTGCTGCGTTGAGCGCTTTGAGCATATATGTGGGCAGCGACCTTTACCAACTGGCTCAGGAAATCGCCAAACTGGTGGATTACACGGGAGGAAAACGTGCCATCGAGGAAAAGGACGTGCAATTACTCACTCCGCACGCCAGAGAAGGGAATGTTTTCGAGATGGTTGATGCGCTGGGGCGCCAAGATGGACGGATGGCCGGCCGAATTTATCATCAGTTGCTCGATATGGGCGAACAGCCGCTGATGTTGCTGAGCATGATCGTGCGTCAATTTCGCTTGATGATCCAGATCAAAGAACTGGCTCCCAGGCTGCTCACGCCGGAGGCCATTGCCCGCGAACTGGGGCAGAATCCTTACCCGGTGAAAAAAATCATGCAGCAGGCGCGCAACTTTACGATGCCCCAATTACGGGGCATCTATCATCGGCTGTTGGAGGCCGATGTGGAAATCAAAACCGGTCGTACAGAAGCGGCGCTGGCGCTCGATCTGTTGATTGCCGAATTGGGCTAAAAGCAATCCGGACGAGCCTGCGGAAAGCCCCGCCGAAGCCTCCATGCCGGCATCTTGGGCCGGTTTATTCCAGTTCTCGGATCACCATCACCACTTTGCCCTGCACCTCAACATTCTCCGCCGGAAAATACATCGGCCCCATCGTCGGATTGGCCGGTTGTAGTCGGACCTGTTTTCCTTCGCGGTAAAACTTTTTGAGCGTTGTTTCATGCCGGTCTTTGATCCATGCGGCGACCATTTCACCGTTTTCTGCATCCGGCTGCGATTTGAACACGACGATGTCACCGTCATGGATCAGCGCGTCGATCATCGAATCGCCGCGCACGCGCAATGCGAAAAGCCCCTCGGTGTTTTTCAACGCGGGAATTTCGATTTCGTCGTCAGACGCATCGAGGATGCGAATCGGCTCGCCGGCAGCGATATAGCCCGCCAGGGGAATGCGGCTCGACCGCTGTGGCTGGGCCCAAGTTGAGTCTTCACCGACCAGCCGTAGGCCGCGTGAAACGTTCCGGTCTCGTTCGATAAGCCCTTTTTTCTCCAAGGCGTTGAGATTATAGTTGACCACCGAGGTTGAAGAAATGCCCACTGCTTCGCCGATTTCGCGAATGGTAGGCGGAAAATTGTTTTCGCGCAAATATTGGCGGATAAAACGCAGCATTTTTTCTTGACGAGATGTTATGCTCATTTGGGCTCCTTCTTTGTGAACATTTGTTCCATTATATCATGAACATACGTTCTGGTCAAGGAATTGATCACAAAAACTTCAAGTGGTTGCATTTGACGTACCGGTTGATGTCGTTATAATCATGATCAGATTTGTGTCGGTTGCCCGGTTTGGATAGGGTCAGGCGGGGCAAATCTTGATGCTTCAAATCAACCGGGCGTTAGATTGGGGGGGAATTTGATGGAGGCCGGCCTCAACGCAAGCCTCTACGATGCATCAATCAGCAGTACGGCCAACAGCCTGCGGGCCGTCATTCAGACGCAACCGGCCGGTGAGCTGAGTCAGCTCACGTTGCCCGAAATCGACCGGATTGTCGAACTGGTTGCGCGCATCTTGCCGGCCGGCAATGTACCGGCGGTGATTCTCAACGGGCTGTTACGCCTGCCCGATCGTCACATGCCGCTGCGCACGGTCAAACGCGACCTGGGGTTGTTGTTCAAGAGCCTTGACAAATTGTATGATCAGGCCATTTATGGGGCGTTTTTTGCCGGGCCGGCCGCGATCATCTGGGGGTATCAAAACCTGCTCAAGCTGGCCGGCAAGAATCCCGAAGATGCTTTTCCCGAGGGAATCTGGCAATTTTACGTTGACTATGCGCTGCGCGAAGACACCGCTCGTCATGTCAACGAAACATACGGCTTTGATGCCATGCTTGCCCGTCATCACATCCAGCTCGGCCCGGTTGATCGGATCACGGCCTGGGTGATGACGGCCATCCACACGTTGCACCAGTACAATGCCTTGCTCGAAAACGAGTGGCGCGAGCGCATGTATTTGGAATTGCTCCGGCAAACGGTTGAAGGGACGCCCTTTCAAGAGCTGTGCAGCCATCTCTACACCCTTTGGCAATACGAGCGCCCTTATCGGCGTGGGCCGGATGCCGGGCCGGAGGAACTCTACCCGGCTTATCGACGCGCTCGTTTTGACCGTTTTCTGGTCGAGCGGATCGGTGTCATTCCCGCTGCCTTGCGCCAGCAATGGCGAGAGCGCATCCAGATAGCCGAAGCCAATGACTTGCCGGCTTATCAGCGTCAAATGTCGATTCTGACCTATCTCGAGCCGGGGCCCTACGATGAAACGCGCGTGCCGTTGTCGTTGGAGCGCAGCTATGTTGGGGTGATTTATAACGACCATTATTACCTGATCCCGGCTTGTATCCCCGGCACCAGTACCCCTAATCCGGTGTCTACGGTGCGTGAATTGATCGCCACCATGCTTGCCCATCCTGCGGCTACGCCGCCGCTCGAACTGGCTTCCCTGGCCCGCATTCGTCGGACGGCCTGGGCTACCTTGCGCAAACAGCTAAACCCGGCGGTGCTCAAAGAATTGAACGCGCTGCGCCTGGCTCCGATTCTGATCAACGCCGATTTGCGTTCTCCTCACTTGCCCCTTTCGGAACTTCGGCAGGCCGAACGCGGGGTGGGCGATCATGCCCTGACCTTGTTCGATACCGGCCAAAGCATCGTCTTTGATCAATCGCACATCTTTTTCGACGGCATTTGGGGCGCCGCTCTGGCTGAGATCATGACCAATGAGGCGATTTCGTGGGCTTTTTATCTGCACAAATTGCCGCCGGCTACGCCGGGAAGCGCACGACCTTATGCGCTGTCGGCCAGCCTCACCCCTGCCGATCGCAAATTGATTCAGCGCGCGCCCCATCTGCCGGCCGAGGTCGCAGCAGAAAGCGACGAGGTCGACCTGGAAGCGATGCTCAAATTGCGCAAGCTGTTCAAGCAGCGCAGCGATCTGCTTCGGCTCAGCGTCAACGATCTGCTGGTGCTCTACCGGGCCATTCACGCCTTCACTTATGTAGCGGACGCTGCTTTGATTGCCGAACTGGAAACGTTGGCCGCGCAACCCTCTACCCGTCCGGCTGCGCTTGCGGCGTTGGAAGCCGTCCGCCCAGACGAGCCGCTCAACCCGGTTGTGCTGATCCCGATCGATGTCAGCGTTCGCAACCCACGAGAGCGCCTTTACCCGATGAGCTTTGAAGTGCCCCTGGCCGAGCTCGGGCTGATCGACTTGCACGCGCGGGTGATGGCGGCCCTGGAAACTGCTCCGCCCTCTGACGGGTTTGAACAATTGCAGCGTGCTTACCTGTCTACTCTGGCCGGGTTTGGCGAGGTGATGCGTCGCTCCAAAGAAATTGCGGCGCAAGGACAGAGCATGAGCATCGGCACACTCAAGCTGCTTGCCCATTTGCCTGTGCCCTTGCAGCGGATGCTCGATCAAATTCCCGGTCGATTTGATATGCTCAATGATGTGATCAAAGGACGAGAGGTTTTTTCCAACGTCGGCCAGGTGGTGCCGACCAGCACGCTAAGCCGTTTTATGACCGCCAAGGATGACAACGATCAAAAGACGTTGGCCTGGGGCGTGCTTACCGATGCACATGGGGTTATGCACATCACCTTGCGCGACTTTAGGCCCCATGTCGGCCTGCTCGATGCCTGCGGCTACCGTGGCCTGGCCGAACGGATTGTCCAAGATTACCTGTTTGCCTATACGCGGGGATTGAACCGGTATATCTATGATTTGTTGCGGGTTGTTGAAGCGTCAATCGGCGTTGACTCATCCGATTTTGAAAAGCGGCAACGATGAGCACTGATCCACTGTTGGGACGACAATTGGCCAATTATCGGCTGGAACGTGTTCTCGGTCGTGGTGGGATGGCCCAGGTTTATTATGGCTGGGATGTCAAGCTGGCACGCCCGGTGGCGGTCAAAGTGATCGATGCCCGCTACCGTGACGATCCGGTCTATGCACAGCGTTTTGTCCAGGAAGCGCGGGTGGTTGCCGGCTGGCGCCATGAGAACATTGTGCAGATTTACTATGCCGACGATCAAGATGGCCTTTACTTCTTTGCAATGGAATACATCAAGGGCATCAATCTGGAGCAATTGCTTGCCCATTATGCCCGCCAAGGCCGTTTGCTTCCCCATGCCGACGTGCTGTATATCGCCGATACCATCGCCGGGGCCCTCGATTTTGCTCACCAGCATGGCGTGATCCACCGCGATGTCAAGCCCTCCAACGTGATGATCGACACCGATGGCCGGGTTGTGCTTACCGATTTCGGCCTGGCTCTCGATGCCGGGATGGGGTCATCGGGACAGGTTTTCGGCAGCCCACGTTACATTGCCCCTGAGCAGGCCCGCCGCTCGGCCGATGCCCTGCCTCAGTCGGACTTGTACTCGCTGGGCGTGATGCTGTACCAGATGCTCACCGGCAGTCTGCCTTTTGACGACCCTTCGGCGGCCACCGTTGTCTTGCAACATCTGACTATGCCACCGCCACCGCCACGCGAACGAAATCCCGAGTTGAATGCCGAAACCGAACAGGTGCTTCTAAAGGCCTTGCACAAATCGCCGCACGAGCGTTATCCCAGTGGCAAGGCATTGGTCGAGGCTCTTCAGCACGCCCTCTTGCCGGCCGATCGGACAGAACAGGCCATCCGGCAACCGTCACCCGCTTTTGTCGAGCAAATTGGACAAATCGCTCATCCCGAAGGTGAGTGTCGGCCTTCGCCCGGTCAGGACAGTCTGATCGGGCAACAGCTCGACGAATATCGCATCGACCGGCTGCTCGGCAAAGGAGGGATGGCACGTGTCTATGTTGGGATCGACGTGCGGCTCAACCGCCGTGTGGCGATCAAGGTGATCGATCCGCAGTTTACAAATGATTCCGATTACACCGCCCGTTTTGTACGTGAAGCGCAGGCGATTGCCCGATTGGAACATGGGCACATTGTGCGGCTATATCGTTTTGGTGAGGCGTGCGGACACCATTATATGGCGATGCAATACATTGACGGGATGTCATTGCGCGATGTGTTGAAACAGTACCGGCAGCGAGGATGGCTATTGAGTCACAGCGACGCGGCCCGCATTGTGCGTCAGATTGCCTGGGCCTTGGATTATGCCCACGCACGCGGGGTGATCCATCGCGATGTCAAACCTTCCAACATTTTGATCGACGACAACGGCGATGCCTTTTTGAGCGATTTCGGATTAGCTTTGCTGACCGAAACCGGCACGCGAGGGGAAACCTTTGGTTCACCACACTACATCGCCCCAGAACAGGCCGTTTCCTCGGCACAGGTGGTGCCGCAAAGCGATTTATATGCCCTTGGGGTGATCGCCTACGAGATGCTGGTCGGACAACGCCCTTTTGACAGCGAAGACCGGTTGACGGTGGTGATGATGCATCTGAGCGAACCGCCTCCTTCGCCGCACAGCCGCCGGCCGGAGATCGGGTTGGCGCTGGAACAGGTGCTTTTGAAAGCATTGGAAAAAGAACCCGGCAACCGTTATCCAGATGGGGCGGCCCTCGCCGGTGCGCTCGATGCGGCGTTGGGTCTCGATCCCAATCGCTCGAACACCCCATTTTACCTGCCCTGGCCGGAAATCGCCGATCCACAGGGGCAAGCCGCCGATACCTGGGTCGAGTCGCCGTTGGCGGCCGTCGTGACTCGCGCCTCTTCTCTTGACCTGCCCCCTTACACAACCACCGAGCCAACCCAACCGGAGCCACTTTAACCGGGTTTTTGCCCATTTGCTCGTTGGGTGGCTCAATATCGGCCATAGGTGCGCGCCGTCTCGACCATAGCGCGGATGTTGTTGTCCGGCGTGTCACGTCCACATTGATCACCGGTAGAAAGGAAAGCGCACAAGTCGATCGATTTTTCAACCCGATCCGTAACTGCTCAGCCTGGCTTTTTTTAGGACACGGGTTGACACAGATGCTACGGATTTTCACCGATTTTATAAAAACTATCCGTGTTCATCCGTCAAATCCGTGAAAATCTGTGTCCCATTTATATAGTCATAAGCACAGGCTGAGCAGTTACCCCGATCCGACAAAAATCGCTTGACCGGGCGTAGAAAATGTGGTACAGTATAACCACAGTGGTTTAGTGGTCTGACCACCATATCAGTTGGCCCAAAACGGAGCAAGTCGATGAACATTTTGCTTTACGGCGATGATCCACAGAACCTCAACACGGCGCAACGCACCGAAATACAGCGTCTTGTTCCCCACTTGCACCTGCTGGTCACCCAAGACAAAGCCGAAATCGAAGCAGTGATCGAACAAATCGAGGTCGCGGCACGCCGCTTTCCACACGATTTGCTGCCGCGCGCAACACGCCTGCGCTGGTTTCAACAGTGGGGCGCGGGCGCCGACTGGCTGTTGCGCTACCCACAGGTCGCCGAATTAGAGTTCGTGCTGACCAATGCCTCCGGCGTCCATCCCATTCAAATTGCCGAACATGTCTTTGCCTTTTTGCTCGCCTTTGCCCGGGGGCTGCATCGTGCTGTCCTGGCCCAGGCACGCGGCGAGTGGGATCGTGCCAAAGGGGGCGACATTTTTGAATTGTACGGCAAAACCATGCTGCTGGTCGGTGTAGGCGCAATCGGTGCGCGCATTGCCGAGGTAGCCCATGCTTTGGGCATGCGCGTGCTCGGCATTCGCCGTGATCCCACTCAAGCCGTTCCCCATGTCGAGGCCATGTATGGGCCGGAACGGTTGCTCGATCTGTTGCCACAGGCCGATTTCGTGGTATTGACCGTTCCACTCACGTCGGAGACCAGGGGGATGTTAGGCCCCCGCGAATTTCAAGCGATGAAATCAACCGCATACGTGGTCAACATCGGCCGGGGTGGAACCATCGATGAACAGGCTCTGGTGCAGGCAATCCGTGAAGGCCAGATTGCCGGCGCAGGGTTGGATGTCTTTGCCCATGAACCGCTCCCTGCCGATTCACCGTTGTGGACCACCCCCAACGTGATCATCACCGCCCACTATGCCGGCCGAACGCCGCACTATGAAGAACGTGCTTTTGAGATATTTATAGATAATCTGAGACGTTATACGACCGGACAGCCACTGCGCAACGTGGTGGATAAAAAGCTGGGGTATTGAGTTTTAGACCCTAAAGGTCTGTCAGACCTTTAGGGTCTACATAGATATTAAACAAATGGAGGTTATGAACATGAAGTACACACACCTCGGTCGCACCGGGCTGACCGTCAGCCGACTGGTGCTCGGCACAATGAACTTTGGCCCGCGAACCGGCGAAGCCGATAGCCATGCGATTATGGATCGGGCACTGGAACTGGGGATCAACTTTTTCGACACGGCCAACCGCTATGGGCGAGAGATCGCCGACGGGTATACCGAAACGATCATCGGGCGCTGGCTGGCGCAAGGGGGCGGCCGCCGCGATCGAATTGTTTTGGCAACCAAGCTCTACGGCCCGATGGGAGATGGCCCCAATGACCGCGGCCTGTCAGCCTACCACATTCGCAAAGCGTGCGAAGATTCGCTGCGCCGTTTGCAAACCGATCACATTGACCTTTACCAGATGCATCACATCGACCGCAGCACGCCGTGGGAAGAAATCTGGCAGGCTATGGAGCAACTGGTTTATCAGGGCAAGGTGCTTTACGTTGGCAGCAGCAATTTTGCCGGCTGGCACATCGTTCAGGCGCAGGAGGCTGCGCGGGCACGCCACTTTATGGGGCTGGTCTCCGAACAAAGTGTCTACAACCTGACCAATCGTATGGTCGAGTTAGAAGTGCTCCCTGCGGCGCAGGCCTATGGCCTCGGTGTGATCCCGTGGAGTCCGCTGGCCGGCGGCCTGTTGGGCGGTGTGTTGAACATGACCGGAGAAGAAAACCGTCGCGCGAGCGAGGGGATGAAAAAGAACATCGAAAAATATCGTACCCAGCTCGAGGCATACGAAAATTTGTGTCGGGAGCTGGGCGAGCCTCCGGCCGATGTGGCCCTGGCCTGGCTGTTGCACAATCCTGCCGTCACCGGCCCGATTATCGGCCCGCGCACGCTGGCTCAATTGGAAGCCAGCATGCGCGCACTCGAAATTTCGCTTTCGCCTGAAACATTGGCCCGATTGAACGAAATCTGGCCCGGCCCCGGCGGCCCTGCGCCGGAAGCGTATGCGTGGTAGTTTCCTTAAAGCCTATCCGAAAAACGTAACCGACACACCTCTATGCGTCGGTACAAGCGGCATAGGGATGCCGCTTGTACGATTTTTCGGATAGGCATATTCCATGCTCCTGCATTGTGGCAGTAAGTGAGGACACTAAATGGACAAAATTGTCAAATCCGATCAGGAATGGCAGCGCGAATTGACCCCTGAGCAATATCGCATTGCGCGTCAAAAGGGCACCGAGCGCGCTTTTACCGGTGAGTATTACAAAACCAAAGACAAAGGCCTTTACCGGTGTGTTTGTTGTGGCCTGCCCTTGTTCAGTTCGGAGGCCAAGTACGACTCGGGCTCCGGTTGGCCCAGCTTTTGGGCGCCTTTTTCGCCGGAACATATCAGTTTGAAAAACGATTTTTCGCTGTTGGTGCCGCGCACTGAGGTGCTCTGTGCGCGCTGCGATGCCCACCTGGGCCATGTGTTTGATGATGGCCCGCCGCCGACCGGCAAACGTTACTGCATCAACTCGGCTTCTTTGCGCTTTGAACCGGCCGGATAGTTTGTTTCGGAATCATCACTGCGCAGCCTGCGTCTTGAGGACACAGATACCCGGTAGACCGCAAAAAATCTGTGTCCTATTTGGGGTGCAGTGCATTCGTGAGTTGTAAGGGGAGGTGATCAGCATGAAACATCGGCTGTTCCCGACCTGGATCATCATTGGGGTAATCTGGTTGGCTGGTTGTCGTCCTTTGCCGACGGCAACCTTTCAGCCAACCGTTGTGTCTACATCAGACCGGGTGTTTACGGCTGCGCCGACAGCACCACTTGGGCACACATCCACTCCCGACCCATACATCGCACGACGTCAACAGATGGTTGAAACGCAAATTCGCGCCCGTGGCGTTGCCGATGAGGCGGTGCTCGCGGCGATGTTGGCCGTTCCCCGGCACGAGTTTGTGCTGCCGGAACACCTTGATCAGGCCTATGCCGACCATCCTTTGCCGATCGGCTATGGACAGACCATTTCGCAGCCCTACATTGTGGCGTTGATGAGCGAACTGATCGATTTGCAGCCCGGCGAACGGGTACTCGAGATCGGCACCGGCTCTGGCTATCAGGCCGCGATTCTGGCCGAACTCACCGAATACGTCTATTCGATCGAGATCATCCCCGATCTGGCCGTTCGAGCCCGCGAAACCCTTGATCGGCTGGGCTATGCGTATGTCAACACCAAACAGGCCGACGGCTACTGGGGGTGGGAGGAATACGCGCCCTTTGATGCCATCATCGTCACCGCTGCGCCCGACCATGTGCCCCAGCCACTGGTCAACCAGTTGGCCGACGGCGGCAAGATGGTCATTCCCATCGGCCCACCGGGCGGTTATCAGAGCCTGTGGGTGTTGGAACGACGGGGCGAGGAGATTTTACGTACCAATTGGGGTGGGGTGAGCTTTGTTCCCTTGACACGGAGCAAGTAACATTTTCCCTACTCTTCTTGTTCACTCTTTGTCTACTCTTTCATCGCGGCCAACGCATAAGCTGCGGCGGCCATGCCCAACACGGCCGAAAATCCCCAATTCAGGGCCATCAGCGCCGCCAACACGGCTCCGATCACCGAGGCGCACCCGTTGACTGCCCACGCCCAAGGTGTCAGGTGCGGAGCGGTTTGCCCAATGCGACGCAATCCGGCCGGAAAAGGCACCCCCATCAAGAGGCCCAAAGGGGCCAGGACCAGCGTGGTCACCAAGGCGCGTCCACCCCATGGGAGGCTGAGACTGACGCGAAACAACACGGGCAAAAAGTGAGAATACCCTAGAATCAACATCACGATCAGGAGCAATGTCACCCGCAGCGGCAGTCGATTGCTCAAATAGCGACTTCCTACTCCGGCCCAGAGCAACAATGCTGAGACGGTTGCTGCAAAGGCATAGGCTGGTTGTCCCAGGTAAAGAATGAATCGCTGCAGCAAGGGAATTTCGACCCCAATAAAACCCAACCCCAGCATAGAAAAATAGACCAGCAAGGAAAATGAGCGACGGCGGATGGCATGCCGTTTCACCAGCGGCAGCACGATCAGCGCTGTCGACAACAAGATGACCAGGGCCAACAAAACGAACAAGACCAGGTACCCGCTGCCGCCGAACGGCTGCCATGTTTTCCCCAGAGAGGCCAGAATTTCCGGCAACTGCTGCCACTTGAAAAAGTGAAAAAAGTAAGGGCGGTCATCGGTTGGAGGGGCCACGGCAAAGGGATACTCGGCATAAAATTGCGCCGGGTTGTCGGCGGGAATGAGAGTCGCAAAAGTGCGGTAATAGGCAGCATCCGGCATTATGCTGTAGCGATTTGCCTCTTCAGGGCGGATGTCCGGCAGCCAGATCAGATCGAATTGGCGGGTGGCAGCAAAATCGCGGACCTGGCGCAGCTCTTGGGGCGAGAGCGGCGCGGCAGCGATCCCGATCAGTGAGGTCTGCATGCTGTGGATGGCGAAAAGGTTGCCCATGTCGGGGGTAATGGCTGTTTGACGCACGGCAGTGACGGCAATTGCCCACAGGCGCAGGCTTTCGCTGGGCGGCCATTGCAGCCATCGTTCGGCGATCAAGATGCCCTGTGGCGTCAGGTGGGCCAATGCGTCGACAAAGGCTTCAACGGTGTAGCGATATTCTTCATTGAGGGCATAGGTGCCGGCCGTGACCGGGCGAAAACTGTCGGTCAGTGGCAGCCAGATCAGGTCAAAGCGACGGTCGGTGCGGCGCATAAAGCTGCGTGGTTCGTCGATTACCAGGGTAACCCGTGGGTCGTCATACAAATGCCCGTTTTGTGCGGCCAGATCGACCTTGAGGATGTGGGCGATGGTTGGGTTGCTTTGCACCACCGTGACCGAACGTGCCCCTTGTTGCAAAGCCGTCAACACCGCCAGTCCACCACCCGGCTCGATGATGAGCACGTCGGCGCCGGGGCGAAGCACAAAAGCCAGCGCCGACGGCAGATGAGCGGTGAAATCGACTTGACCGGGCAACGTGATCGGCGTCAGGTTGTCACCGTCAACGGTGACGCCGAGTTGCTCGGGTAGCGGGCCGGCATATGCAAAACTGAGGCCAGGGGCCGAGCGGATGCCGGCACTGCGCACCACATCGACGCGCGAAAAGGCATTCCAGCGGCTGATGATCACCTCACTGCCGGGGTAGAGCAACGCCTGTGACAACGCCTTGTAGGGGGTCAGGCGGATCTGAAAAAGGGCTGGTGGATTCAACGCCAGGCCGGCCAGAATGAGGGCGACGAGGCCTGCCGGGATCAACTGCCGGGCGTTGCCGCAGAAGGCCAATATGCCCAACCAACCGAGCAAGGCGCAGCCCAAGACGGTGCCCGGTCCGCCCAGCGTAGCCAGCGACAGCAACGCCAGCGGCGCGCCGACGGCCGAACCCAGCAAATTGGCGGCATAGAGCGAACCGACTGATGCAGGTTGGGCAATTAGAACTGCGCTGGTAGTCAGACCACTGAAGAAAAAGGGCACGGTCAGGGCCAGGTAATACAAGGCCAGCCACCCCAGCTGAACGCGCTCCCAGCTTAACCGATAGGCATCAAAGGGCACATAATTGACCGTCAAATAAGCGAGCGGCAAGGTGAGGGCAAAGAGCATTGTTGTGACGAGCAACAGAGGGCGCAACCGCTCCACGCTTGGAGGATGGAGCGAGAGCCAGGTTCCGGCCGCCCCTCCGCCCAGCAGAGCCAGACTGACGGCCATAAAAGCCAGGTGAGTGCCTTGTGCCAGCGCAAACAGACGGGTCAGGACAATCTGAAAAGCCAGCGTTGCCGCCGAAACGAAAAAAAGCAGCACATAGATGCCCATTTTTGCCATCCACGACTGCCGTCCACGAATTCACGTTTCACGAATTCACGTTTCACGAATTCACGTTTCATGCCTCACGCATTTCTATTCGGCCCAGGGGTTTTGGTGATGTACCGGCACAACCCGCGCGTTAAGCCGCCAGCGACAGGCAGTCAACTCGCGCAGCAGCTTGACCGTGCGTCCGTGGTTGGTCTCATCACCGTTCAGCCGCCGTCCCGAAACCCATTGCCCGTCCTTGAAGGTGCCGTTTTCCAGCCACAAAAATTCGACATTGGGCCGTTCTGAGTCGCGGGCAAACTCGATGTTCAGGTTGCGACCTGCGGCGACAAATTCATCGTTGCCGAGGGCGATGATCAGCCCACCGCCGGGCACTTCATTTTCCTGAAGGGGTGTCGTGGTCGAGATAAGCAGCCGATAGCCGCCCAATTCGACGGTCCAGCGTTCGTTATCGGCCTGCTGAAAGATGCCGATCATCCGTCCTTCACCCTGCGCATCGACGATCGGCGGCAACATTTCGCCCAGCAAGGCATAGCTCTCGCTCAGTGGGTGCGGCAGCGTGACACCGTCGATGCCAAAGGGGGCGTAACAGAGCGCATCGTGCTGGCCCAGCGCATAAAAACAGGCCGAAGCCGCGCGCGCATCGCGTCGTGCTTCGGGGATGAACAGGGGGTTGTCGGCGCGAGTGTACTGGGCGCAGACGGCGCGAAAATCGGGCGCGTAAATGTCCGGCGCGAGCAGGTCGATATGCGGCGCGGCGGCTTTCCACACATCAAGCATCGTGAAAACCGGCCCGCCACTGGGGTATTGTCCCGCCGGCTGGTCGAGGCCGAGCTTGAGCCATGCATTGGCGTACATCGGGATGTCATATTCGGCTTTGCCGGCAGCCGCTACCCGGTCGACAAAACGGGCAATGTGCCAGGCCATAAACACCTCGTCGGCCCACGGGCCAAAAACTTGCTCCCAGCTTCCGGATTGCCTGGCCCCGGTCGCTTCCCAAACCCGGCGAAACGGCTCAACCAGCGATGCTTTATGTTGTTCGAGGTAAAGCGTCAATTCGGCCGGGACGGGTTGGGCAAAGGCGGCCTCGGCAAGCGGGCAGCGATCGCGCGCAGTGTCGAGCACACCGGTCTCGTTTTCAACCTGGATCGCCAAGACGGTGTGCCGATCGCCATCCACCTCTTTGATCCGGCGCATCACCTGCGCAAAAGCGCGCGCGTCGGCCTGACAGGCCTGCTCACTCAAGCAGGTGATCGCATTTGCCGGCTCACCCGGCCGGCACTGCATACGCGGAAAACGGTCGGGATCGCTCTTGACCCACTCGGGCACATAGCTCGAAGCCGCGTTTTTCCAGGTGCCAAACCAGAGGAAAACCAGGCGCATATCGTGTGCTCGTGCCTGCTCGATCAGCCCATCAACCAGGTGCATGTCGAACTGCCCCTCGGTCGGCTCGATCAACTCCCAATACAACGGCAGGATGACCGTGTTCAGATGCATGGCCTTGAGTCGTGCCCAGATCGGCGCCATATACTCCAAACTGGACGCACTCGAGTTGTGGATTTCGCCTGCCAGCATCACAAAGGGCTTGCCGTCGACGATCAAGCGGGCTGACCGGCCCTTTTTGACCAAATGAGGCGCGCTTGATTTGGACATATTTTATCCTCCTGATTCGAATTTTATTCTCCAACAGGTTGGTTTTGAGCTGCGGGAAAACATGCTATGGATGTTGAAACGCGCCGAGGGGCATTGTGGTCATTTCCGTGTTCACGATCTCGGCCTGCAACGCGCCGTTGGACAGTTCGGCCAGTGCTTGTTGAAAATCTGCCAGATGCGCGACGGCAAAGCGTGCCTCTATTGTCACATCGATGCCGAAATCTTGGCTCAAAACCTGACCACGATGGGCGGTGATCAGCCCTTGGACCTGTTCAAAAAGCGGGTAAGGCACGGCAAGCAAGACGGTGTGCGTCGGCACCTGGACGGCGCGCGGCATGGCGGTCAACACCGCGCGCATCGCTTCGCTGTAGGCACGTACCAGACCGCCGGTGCCCAACTTGGTGCCGCCAAAATAGCGGGTGATCACCGCTGCCACATTGCCCAGGCCGCTTCCCTGCAACACCGCCAGTGCCGGACGACCGGCCGTGCCGGGCGGTTCGCCGTCGTCGCTGCAATGGGCAATAGTTGAAGCGCCGTGGCCGATCAGGTAAACCGGCACGTTATGTGTGGCATCGTAAAATTCCGTTTTGATGCGTGCAATGAACGCTTTGGCCTGCTCAACCGAAAAGGCCGGCGCAGCGGTGGCGATAAAACGCGAATTGACCACCACCGTTTCAACGCGGACTTCCCGTTCGGGGATCAAAAGCAAATCCATTACCCCAGCCCGGCCAGCCACCGTCCGGTAACACGCAACACCTCGATCTTGATCTCCAGGTTTTGCCGCCGTACCGGCACCATGTCAACCAGATTAAAGCCACAGGTAGTCAACACCTTTTCCAGGCTGACCGTGCATGCGGGCGCACCGCCGCCTCCACCACCGGCCACACAAATGCCCACGGCGATCTTGCCTTCCACGCCGCTTTTATCTGCACGGTGGCGGATCACCCGTCGCAGGCGGTCGGTAAATGCGCGCATGCTCTCGCTCAGGTCACTCCAATAAACCGGCGTGCTGAACACCACCACATCGGCGGCCCTGATTTTGTCCACCAGCGCGGCAAAATCATCGTCGATCACACAGCGTCCCTCCGCACGACACAACCCCCAGCCTTGCGCATCGCATTGACGGCAGCGCTCAATATGAACGGTCGGCAGGAAAATGCGCTCACAAACCGCCCCCGTCCCTTCGAGCAGCGCATCGGTCGCCCGCGCCGTCTGCCCCTCCGGATTCCGACTTCCCAAAATCGCCAAAACTTTCATCTCTTCCTCCCTTACTCCCTACTTCCTACTCCCTATTTCCTACTCCCTTCAACGCCATTTTCACCGCCGCATACGCATCCACAATCCCATAGCCAACGGCATTGTTCGGCCTTTGATCGACATCGCCGCAGGTGGGCACCCCGTGTTGGGCATAATCATAGGGGCGGGCCGTTTCGATCAAGATTTGTTCCGTCCGTTCAATGTCACCGATCAAATCGGGATTAGCCGACCACATCAAGGCCACCACGCCCGCGACGTGAGGTCCGGCCATCGAAGTGCCGCTGGCGATGGAATACGTACTGTCTGGAAAAGCCGAGATCACATCTACGCCGGGAGCCAGGATGTCCGGCTTGGTGCGTCCACTGCCGTCAACCGTCACCGGGCCGCGACTGCTGAAAAAGGCCAGCGCTCCTCTGGAATCGACAGCGCCAACTGAAAAGGCCTCATCATACAGCGCCAACGGCGAGCGTATGCTGCCGCACCGGTCACCTTCATTGCCGGCCGAAACGACTACAAAGACTCCTGCCGCACGCAAGGCACGCACCGCATCGACCAACGCGCCCGGATCGCATCCCTCGATATCGGGGCAACCCCACGAATTGTTAATTACGTGGGCGCCCAGCTCCGGGCGTCCGTCGGCCAGCGGATCGCCGTCTTGCGGAAAGGGTGCCAACATAAATTGCAGGCAGTCGAGGTAAAGAGCCGGATTGGCCAGGTTGCGTGCCAGGTTGACGCAACCATACCATTGCGCGCCCGGCGCAACACCCACATTTTTTCCCAAGATCGACCCCAAGGTGTGGGAGCCATGTCCGCCGATGTCGGTAGGTTGGCGAGTGTGGTTCCAGGGATCAAACCAGTTATAGTCATGATCACCCTTTTGGCCCCGGTAGGCGGCGGCAAATTCGGGGTGGTCAAACTGCACGCCCGAATCCGATTGGCCGACAACGATCCCCTGCCCGGTCACGCCAAATTCACGCCACACCCGGTCGGCCCCGATCATCTTCAGATTCCACGGCGTGTCGGTCGGAATGTACATTTCCCCACGCGACGGTGGTACCGGCGTCGGAAGCGGGCGCAGCCGTGGGCTATCGAGCACCCGGTCAACCTCCGGGCGGGTGCTGAGCCAGAACCGAATCAACGGCCCACCGTTGACTTGGAGCGCATTGACCAGGTAGTAGGGCGTATAGTCGATGTGCAGCCGATCCAGCGTGCGCCGGATTTCTGCTTGCGTGCGGTTTGCATGATGGACAAGGGTGTTATAGACAAATGTACGACGTTCTACATAGTCTTTTATCTCGACGGCTGCCGAGACATCGGCCTGTTCTTTGAGCACCACATAAAGCTGTTCACCATAAAAGCCCGGCTGTCCGGCAAACAAATAGATCAGCAGCGCGGCCATGCTCAACACCATCGCCGCTGCGCCCCAAACAACGCGGTTCGTCCGGCGGGGCAGGTGTCGACAAAAGAACCAGCCGACCATCCCGACGCCCCATGCGCTCATCACGGTCACCAGTGAAGCATAAAGTGCCCAGCTGAGCACATCGCGTGTGTTGAGGTTGAGCACCAGGGCCAGTTCATCTGGGTCGACAAAAAGGGTGGGCGCGGCAGCAGCCAGTGCGACGGCCAATGCCACCGTCAGCCAGCCGGTGGCCGGGCGCTCACGATCCAAGCGGCTAAGGACGATCAAGGCCCAGCCGAACGCGGGCAGAGTCAACAACAAAATGAGCTGCATACCATTAAAACCCAATGCCGATCCCATCAACCCCAACGTGCCGTTGATCGCTGCGCCGCCCAAGACAATGTTCCACACCGGCCTGCTGTCGCTCTCTTCCAACGGATCAAGCCAAAAATGGCCGATCAGAAGGCCGGCGTTCAGCCCCAATAGTGCCGTTGAGAGCAAATTGAGCACCACGTCGGTCGGCGAGCCAAGTGCACCCCAGGCCGGCCATGTCCAACCGGTCAATACTGCCAGCACAACGGCTGGCATATACGGCCCCTGCGGGCGGATGAATCGCGGCCCTCCTTGGCGCTGTCGGAGCCAGATCACCAGGATCAGGCCGAGCAGATAAACCGTCTGCCCGAAAATTTGCAACAGGGCAGCCCATTGCTCACCGTTAATCCGTACCGATCGCGCCGGAATCAGACACAAGATGAACAACGTAGCCAGTGCCCAGGTTTGGAACACGGCGCGGTAAGGGGTATGTCGCCACAACCAGGCCAACGGCAGCAACGGCAGGGCCGTAAACATGAAATGAAGCAACGCCATTACCGGCCAGACCCACAACGGCCAGTCGATGCCGCCGATCAACAAAAGTTGTTCAACCGTCCATGTGATGCCATGGATGGCCCAGGTGATGATATGTATCCAGCCCAAAAGCAAAACGGCTATGATCAGGCCGGCCCAATCGCGGGGCGGGGTAGAAGGAACTTGTTCTTGCATGGAATCTCCTTTGCAAGCCATCATCTGCCTAAACTGGGCAACTGTTGCTCATCAAGCCTTTTGTTCCGGCTTACCGGTGAGGCAATTGGCGATGCAAATCCAGGTCTGCATTTTACCACATCTTGTCCGGGTTGACCATTTTGACGATCGTCCAGGCCTGTGCTATCATTACAACTTGCGAGGTTCAGAAAGCCCGGTAGCTTGCCGGAATGTTCCACCTGAAGACTCCAGGTGGTTTACTGAGACGTGAAAAGTGAGGAGCAAACGATGACACTGGCAATGGTGGTTCATGGCGGCGCATGGGCGATTCCCGATGAATTGGTCGAAGCGCATCGGCTGGCTTGTCTGGCGGCAATTGAGGTAGGGTGGCAGGTGTTGCAGACCGGCGGTTCGGCATTGGATGCCGTCGAGCAGGCCATTCGCCTGATGGAAGATGATCCGGCATTAGACGCGGGGATCGGCGCATTTTTGAATGCCGACGGCGAAGTGGAATTGGACGCCGGCCTGATGGACGGCACCACGCTGATGGTGGGCAGCGTAGCCGCAGTGCAGCGCGTGCGGCATCCCATTTCGCTGGCCCGCAAAGTGATGGAGAGCGAGCATGTGTTGTTGGTCGGCACAGGTGCAGAGCGTTTTGCCGATCGCCACGGCCTTGAACGCTGTCCTTCGGCTCTGTTGGTGATCCCCCGTGAATTAGAACGATGGTCAAGCCTTGCCCACGATACGAATTTTTCAACGCGCCAGGCCTTTTCGCGTGACACGGTTGGCGCGGTGGCCCTGGATGCGGCCGGTCACCTTGCGGCCGGCACCTCGACCGGCGGCACACCGCACAAGCTGCCGGGGCGTGTCGGCGATTCACCGTTGGTAGGGTGTGGTTATTATGCCGACAACGAATTGGGGGGCGCGTCATGCACCGGGTGGGGTGAAGGAATTATGCGTGTCGTAATGGCCAAAACAACGGTCGACCGCCTGGCTCAGCTCGAACCTATGGCGGCGGCCCGCTGGGGCGTCGAGTATCTGGCGCACAAAGTGGGCGGCCTGGGAGGAATTATCCTGCTCGACCGGCATGGGCGTGTTGGCTATGCTTACAACACTCCACGAATGGCCTGCGCATGGATGTATGAAGGCCTTGTCCGGCCAGAGGTCAATGTTTGAGTCAGCACAGCGCCGGCTGGTAAGGTGGATGGCGACCATCGAGCAGGATGTACGGGGCGGCGCGTTTGGCGACCGCCCCAGTTTGTTGCAGATCGGCAAGGGTGCGCAGCGTAGCGTGTTTGCGTGCCTGCAAAATCTGTGTCACCGAACGTGGTCCCAGGCCGGGCACGCGCAACAAGGCCTCGCGGTCGGCGCGGTTGATCTCAACCGGAAAGTATTCGGGGTGTGCATCGGCCCACAAGATCTTGGGATCGCGGTCGCGCGGCAGGCAACCGTCTGCGTCCAAGACCAGCTCGTTCAGGTCGAACCCATACAGGCGAAAAAGAAAATCACACTGGTAAAGACGGTGTTCGCGCCAGAGCGGGGTGGGCGGATGACCTTCAAGCGGCGTGCCACGCACCGGCTGAAAGGCGCTGAAATAGGCGCGGTGCAGATTGACCCGTTCGTACAGGTACTTGACGGTGGTAAGAATTTCCAGGTCCGACTCACCGGCCGCGCCGACCACAAACTGGGTTGTTTGCCCGGCCGGTGCCCAACGGCCGGGATTTTGTTGCCTCAGCTCATAGGCCCAGCGCATTGGCTTTAACAAGTCATCGGCCGGCTTGGCCGAAGCGATTTGTGCCAGCCGCTGTCGGTTAGGCGCTTCCAGGTTGATCGAGATGCGGTTGGCAATTTGCCCGGCACGTTCGACTTGCGCGCGGGTTACACCGGGGAGTAGTTTGAGGTGAACATAGCCTTGAAAGTGATACCGTCGACGGATGATCTCGATCGTGGCCAGCATTTGATCCATTGTGCGGACTGCGCTGCCACAGATGCCAGAACTTAAAAAGATGCCCTGAACCAGGCGAGCCTGCACCATCTGGTCAAAGAGGGCTGCCAGTTCATCGGGGGCAAAAGCGGTGCGCCGACAATCGTTATCGCGCCGGTTAACGCAATACGCACAGTTGTTTTCGCACACATTGGTTTGCAAGACCTTGAGCAAGGCCACTTTTTTGCCGTCGGGCAACACGGCCGGGTAAATCCAGCGGCCCAGTTCGTCACGTTTGCGCGCAGCGTCGCTGCCACATGCTTCACCGCACACATCATATTGGGCTGCGCGCCCCAAAAGCTCGATCTTGTGTTGTGCGTCCGGCTGGATGTAAATCGATATGGCCATTATCATGCCTCCTATCGAGTCGGATAGCCCTTAGAGCCTATCCGAAAAACCGTACGAGCGGCATCCCTATGCCGCTTATACCGACGCATAGGGATGCGTCGGCTGCGTTTTTCGGATAGGCCCTTATTATATGAACAAATGTTCGATTTGTCAATGTTGAATCTGAAATTCCCATCTACTCTGAAATTTGAAATTCCCATCTATTGACGTTGATTCCAAGATGTTATATAATTGTATTACGTCAAGTTGAAAACTCGTCTGAAAAAGCCGTATAAACGGCATCCCTGTGTCACTTGGACGCATAAGGGATGCGCCGGTTATGGTCTTTGGTGGTCCCCCGCAAGTTATTGCTTTTCGGACCAGTTCTTGAGCGCCGTGTGCGCCAGGCCAGAATTGGAGGAATGGCGATGGAAGTAAATCGACAGTCAAGACGGAGGAGGTGGTCGGCCTGGTTGTATCGCCAGTTTGTGTGGACGGTGATCTGGTCACTGGTGTTGGCCCTTTTTCCCTGGTCACCACCGGCCTTGACGCCGACTATGCAGCAAGCCCTGGATCGCGCCCCCGAGTCGGCGCAATGGATCGCCCCGTTGGCCCTCAGCATCACCGGCTGGGCCGACCGTGCCCTGGCTGCCGTGGGGCCACGCCCGGTCTTCGCGGGCGACAGCATCACCCTGACGTTGTCCAAACGCGACGATGGCCCTAACGTTGGCCCAATTCCGGTAGGGCCGGACCCGGTGTCGGTGGGCGGTGTCTTGGTTTATTACGTTCACATCACCAACACCGGGGTGACGACGGCCACCGTCTTTTTTACCGACGTGCTGCCTTCCGAGTTGAGTTGTCTTGGCGCCGGTGTGACGCCGCAAAACGGTGGGGCAGGCTGGTTTGGCGCGTGCGCAGGGGGCAATATGGTGGTGATGCGCACACTCGACTCGCTGGGTCTGGGCTATGGGCTAGGCCCGGGCCGTAGTGCAGTTCTCTACATCCAGACACAGGTGCAGGGTGGCTTGAGTGACGGTTACGTTTTGACCAACACCCAAACCGCTTATTCTGCTCACGCAACCCAGGAACCTCAATATGTTTACAGCGGCCTTAATGATGTCGCAACGACCGTCCGTGCGCCTCAACTGGCGATCACCAAGACGGTTTCGCCGGCCCAGGTCGGCACAGGCGACCTGTTGACCTATCTGATTACCTACACCAATCTCGGCTCGGTTACGGCCACCGGTATCTTGATCACCGATGCCCTGGATGCCAATCTTGCCTATCAAAGTGCCACACCTCCTCCTGATTTGATCGGCCCGCCGCTGGTCTGGAACAGTTTGAGCGATTTGCCTGCCGGTTCAAGCGGTCAGATTACCCTTGTGGCGCGGGTCAACGAAGGGGTGCTCAGCGGCACGTTGGTGGCAAACAATGTGTCTATTTCGTGTGCCGAAGGGGCAAGTGCAAGTGACGGCCCGGTGACGGCAACCGTTCAAGGGCGCACCGTGCGCGTTTCCAAATCGGTTGTGCCGACTACCGTCCGCGCCGGAGAGCGGCTCACCTATACTCTGGTCTTTACCAACGATAGCTCGGTGGCAACTTCAAATGTCTATGTTACCGACACCGTTCCGTCCGGCGTGAGCGGTGTGTCTCATAGCACCACCGATGCCGTTTTTAACGGCCAGGTGGGCAACGCCTATGGCTGGTATGTCGCCAGCATGTCGCCCGGACAGGTTGGGGTCATCCAGCTTGCGATGAATGCGCCAACTGCGCCGATTGCCGCCGACGGATCGACCCAACTGACAAACCATGTCCAGATCACCGGTGCTCAGGCCAGTGCCACGCCTCCCTTTTCACTGCTCAACACGCTCATTCCAGGCCCGGCTCACACGCTTGACCTGATCATTGCTCCCGCCGAACAACTGGTCAATTACACCTCGACCATCACCGTCACCGTCACCGATGCCTACGGCAACCGCGTGTACGATGGCGATGGGTATACGGTGACGCTGAGCAGCGATCCGGCTTCGGCCACGCTGGGCAGCGACACGCTCGCCTTGAGCAACGGTCAGGGGACAACCACCATCATGGCGACGACATCCGGAGTTTATACGGTAACGGCCCAAGTCTTTGGCACCGCCATCACCGACAGTGCCCAGGTGACCTTTACACCAGGATATGTCCACCACTTTTTGATCGCCCCCATCGCCAGTCCACAACGGGCCGGGGTCGATTTTACCATCACCATCACCGCCGTCGATCTGTACAACAACGTGGTCAACACCTTTGACGCAAGCGTGCCGATCCAGGATGGCCCAGAACCAGACCAGATGTATCCCGACGCGACGGCTAATTTCGTCAACGGCGTTTTGAGCGCACAAGTGGTCAGCATTACCCTGGCCCGGCCTAATGATCCGATCACCGTTGGTACCGGCCTTTCGGCTACGGCCAGCAATCCCTTTACCGTGATCGGCGGCCTGCCGGCCACGTTGACCGTCCAATTTGACAACCTGGCCGTCCCACTGGGACAACCGGCTCCTTTTACCGTGATCGTAAGTGACACGTGGGGCAATCGTGTTCAGGATGAGCCGCTCACCCTGACCGTGGATTTCGGCAGCGTGTCGCCGCTTACTGCGACCACCAACTTGGCCGGCATTGCTACGGGCAATGTCTACTCGACCACCACGCCGGGGTGGGTCACACTGGTGGTTACGACCAGCAATGGAATCACCAATTGGGCAAGCGTCGAGTTTATTGCCGGTTGCCCGACAACGGCGACGGTTGTGGTGGTGCCACCCGAGTTGAGCGTTGACCAGACGGCGGCGATCACCGTGACGTTGGTAGACGCATGGAATAACCTTGTTCCCAATGTTCAGGTTAACCTTTCGGCGGCCGGCCTGGGCGGTGGAAACATCTCGCCGGCGACCGGCACGACCAATGCCGATGGGCAAATTACGGCCACCGTCACTTCAACACTGGTCGGTGTCAAAACCATCTCGGCACAAACGGTTGCTGCCGGCGGGTGTTCATCTATCTCTGGATCGGGTCAGGTGACCTTTACCCACGGCGCACCCTTTACCCTTTCTCTGAGCATGCTGCCCAACCCGCAGGTGGTCGGCACGCCGGCTGAGCTGCGCGCCGATGTCGCCGATCAATACGGCAATCCGGTGCCCGGCGAAGTGGTTACTTTTACGGTCACTCCTGGCACATTGGGAGGTGGCGACATTAACCCGATCACCGGCACAAGTGGCATCACCGGCCGCGCCACAACGAACATTCTTTCCACGCTGGTCGGTTCGACGATGGTGACGGCTACCTTGAGTAGCGATCCGGCTATCTGGCGCACAGCCGCTGTCTCCTTTACCGCCGGGCCACCCACCGCAATGACCATAACCGTTGCACCGGACAGCGTGTACGGTGAAGAAAATGCCACCCTGACCATCACCGTCACCGACCAGTATGGCAACCCCAGTGCAGGCTATGCCGTCAACCTGAGCGCGAATCCGCTGGGGGCGGGCGGCATCTCGCCCAACCCGGCTACGGCCAACGCGGGCGGCGTTGCGACGGCCTTGATCTCGGGCACCATCCCCGGTGTGGTTTACATCACCGGCACGGCCGGCACGGCCCAGGCTACCGCCCAGATGACGGTCACCAACGGCCCGCTGTTCAGTTTTCTCACCAGCCCGATGTCCGATGTCGGCGCCGGCGTTGATTTTACCCTGCACATCACCGCCGTAGATGCGTGGGGCAACCCACGCCCGCAAGACCATTACGCCGTCTCGTTGAGCGACCTGACCGGTAGCTTGCAGCCGACCTCGGCAACGTTGGTCAGCGGCACAGCGACGGTGGTGTTATCGATCACAACGGCAATGGTCAACGACATAATCTCGGTTTGGAAGCCCGATCTTCCTTCCACAATCACCCAAACCAATCCGTTTACCGTGACCGCCGGAACGCCTTACACGGTTGTGCTCACCTATGCCTCGCCGATTTCGGCCTGTACCTCCACGCCGATCACGGCGACGGTGTACGACCGCTATGGTAACCCGGTGGTCGGTGTGCCGGTCACCTTTACGCATAGTGGGGTCGGCAGCATTGCTCCTGCCAACGCGACCAGCGATGGGCAGGGGCGCGCGGTCACCCTGTTGACTTCTAACCAGGTAGGCACGGCAACCGTTCAGGTGACGGCCGGCGCGCTTGCGCCCGTTACGGCGACCGTCGTTGTGCAGCCCGGCCTGCCGTTGGTCGATCTGACCGCTGCACAAACCAATGTCGCTGCCGGGCAAACGGTGGTGCTGACTGTGACGGTGGTCGATTGTGGCAGCAATCCGGTGCCCAATGAACCGATTGCCTGGACGATCACCGGTGGGCCGGGGGTTTTGACTCCCAACGGCCTGCCGTTCGGCGGCACAACCAACGCAGCCGGGATTATCACCTTTACTTTTGTCAGCACCCAGACCGGCCAGGCACAGATTGTGGCCAGCACACTGAACGGTCTTTCCTTTGACTCGGTGACGATCACCGTTGGGGCGGGTACGCCGAGTACAATCACCCTGACCGCCACGCCAAACAGCCTGGCGCCCGGCGGGACGACTTCTACGTTGGTGGCCCAGGTGCGCGATGCCTATGGCAATCCGGTTGCCGATGGCACGTTGGTGCGCTTTACGCTGCTTTCTGCCCCGACCGGCACCACACTCACACCACCTTCCGGCTCGGATGTGGCTACCGTCGGCGGGCAGGCTACGGCAGTGTTGACTTCGGGCAGCGCACAAGGCACAGCCCAGGTCGCCGTTGCCCTGGTTGACTATCCGGGTATATCAACGGTAACAGAAGTTCAAATTCGTTACAACATCATCTATTTGCCGCTGGTCTTCAAGCAATATCCGATCGGCGATTTGGAAGTTACCCAGATTACCCCCATTCCTATCGGCACAGATGGACTGGGCCGCACCCTGTACGAAGTGCGGGTGACCCTTCGCAACAATGGCCCCGGCCCGGTTGCCGGCGGATATTGGGTTGATCTGTATTTGAATCCTTCGTCGCCTGTCGGCCTCAATGTGCTCTGGCATCAGGTCTCTGTTCGGGGGTATGCATGGTATGTCGCAGATACGCTAGACGCCGGCGGAACGTTGGTGTTGAGTACGCAAGAGCCGCGTTTGCCACCCGGCGGATCGGGACACTATAGCTATTGGCCCGGCGATTTGGCCGGTTTGTCCAACCCACAGTTATGGGCCATGGTCGACTCGTGGGGCGATCCACCTAACGGTGCAGTTCTCGAAATGAACGAGACCAACAACATCATGGGGCCGGTTGCCGTTCCGTAGTGAGGTAGAAAGCGTGGAACGCAAAGGAGAAAGAACAATGCGAAAAAGTACGGTCGTTTGGATCATCGTCGGTGTTTGGGCGGGGATTTTAATGATGGTTTGGGCCAACACGGCGGCTGTTTCGGCCAGTTCGCCGGCGCAGATCAGCACACCACGGCCCACGTTGACGCCGATCATCGAGCAACCTCCTTCCGCGATGAACGGTCAGCCGGCACGACTGCATGGCAACATATTCGATTGGGGCAAGGGATATATGCCCGCTGGAGTGTATGTCACGCTGCGCGGCGACGGCTGGGAGATGTGGAGCATGACGGATGATTCCGGGGTATACCGTTTTTACAATGTCGGCAACGAGGTGGCCGTGTTGAACGTAACGATCCCCGAAAACCGTCCCGACCTGCGCGCATTGACGGTCGACGCGCCGGTTCGGATCAGCGCCGTCGGTGAGTTGATCGTCAACCTGGCCCTGCACCCGCAAGATTTGCTTCCCGAATCCATCGTGCGCGTTCAAATGTCTGCTTCGGCGACCCAGGTCCATCCCGGCGATACGGTCTCTTTTGATGCGGTGGTCAAAAACGTTTGGGAAAACGGCGTGCATCAGGTTATTGTTGCCGATATGCTGCCAGACGGGCTGACCTTTGTGGAGGCCACAACCGGCCAGGGAGAAGTGACCTGGGATCGCGGCCTGTTATGGGTGACATTGGGTCCGCTTGGAGCAGGCGAATCGGCAACGGTGCGGATCAAAGCTGTTGTTGCCCAAGGTGTTGCAGATGGCACCGAAATCGTGAACCGGGTAACCGTGTACAACTCGGAAAATGTGGCCGTACAGGCTGAGGCCGCACTCAAGGTGGCTGCGCCGGTTGCATCGACCGCTCAGACGGGGGGGGCAGAAACCGAAACGGTCGAGTTGTTACCCGTCACCGGCTTCGGGGCCGTGTTGCCATTGGCCGGCCTGACACTCTTTGGCGTTTTGTTGGGTGTACGCCGTCTGCGCAAGCGAATCTAAATTATCGTTGTTTTCTCTGGGTCGAGCAAGGAATCCAAGCCCGACAGGCCGTTGCAACACATTTATGTGGGGTGTTGAGATGGCGGTGAAAAAACAGGTACAGACTGAGCTGTTTAAATTTTTCCTGCCGGTGATCGTTTTGGTCCTGCTCGCCTTGATCGGCGTTGGAATTTCGTTCCTGATCTGGCCGGGCTTTTCGGCTGCCGAATTAAGCGACCGGGTTGCGGCTTGCGGGATCGGCGCGGCCGGGTTGGCTGCGCTTGGCGTGTTTGCAGCGCTGGGGTCATATCGCAGCCTGGGCACACCCAGCGTGATCACAGCCCCGGGTGATGCGCGGGTTGCCCACGAGCGGGTGGTCGAGCAAATGTTGTCAAACGCCAAACGCTATGGATTTATCATCCAAATGTTACTGGTCATGGCCGCTTGTCTCGGCATCGCCGCTCTGATCGATCTCTTGTTCGCCGGATAGCCAAGACCTTTAGGGTTTTCAAAACCCTAAAGGTCTTTTTATGTACGGCTAAATTTGAATTCAAGGCCACTTTATGCTATAATCTGCTGCATTGGAGAGGTAGCATAGTCCGGCCTAATGCGCGCGCCTGGAGAGCGCGTGTACCGCAAGGTACCGTGGGTTCAAATCCCACCCTCTCCGCTAATCTTAAAGCACCGCTGCTCTCAAGCGGTGCTTTTTTGGTCATTTCATCCAGGCAGGAGCCGATCACCGGTGACACATACACATCGATGGGCGAATGGACTCGCCGTCCTTTTGCTTTTATTGACCTTGAGCCAGTTGTTGTGGAAAAGCGCGTCACCAACGGCAGAAGAGCAAGAAGGAATCGCGCGTGGATGTGCCTACCTGCTTCGCGGGGTTCGCCTGAATGGGCAAACGCCGCTTTTGGCTCATGTCCTCTCTGCTTTGCCTCTGACCATGCTCACCGACCTCAAATTTCCCTTTGACGATCCGACGTGGGCTGAACGTAATTCTTTGCAGCTTGGCGATCAAATTTTGTGGCGGTTGGGCAACGATGCCACGCAAATCCTCTTTTGGGCGCGGCTGCCCACTGCTTTTTTGACCTTGCTGCTGGCAGCTTTTATCTATCGCTGGGCCGGTGAGCTATATGGACGTCCGGCCGGACTGTTGAGCCTGCTCTTTTGCACTTTTGATCCCAACTTGTTGGCGCATGGCCGCCTGGCAACGGCCGATCTCTTGCTCACCGCCTGGGTCTTGATGGCTGCTTACTGGCTATGGCGTCTGCTCAAACGGCCTACAGTACTCTATTCATGCCTGGCCGGCATTGCGTTGGGGCTTGCCCTGACGACCAGGTTTCTGGCCTGGCTTTGCCTTCCCATCGGCGGACTGCTGCTGTTGGCCCGCGCCTGGCGACCGGAACCGTATCGCTTGCCTGTGCGGTTGCCGTTGGTAGCCTCCCTGTCCGGCAGAACGCGCTCCGGTCGGCTGGGCTGGTTGATTGCTTCTGCGTTGATCATCCTCCTGACAGCCCTGTTGACGATTTGGACGGCGTATGGCCTGGAAGTAGGCGAACTTGACGGCATTCGTGTGCTGGCACCCTCCTATTGGGCACAACTGCGCCACGCGCCAAACTCTTTTGCCATCGACAACTCGATGCACTTTTTGCGTGGTGAGCTGTATACCGGCCGGCGTCATGCCTATTTGTTGATCGCATTTTTGCTCAAAACGCCACTGCCGGTGTTGGCCTTCGGAGTGGCGTCCTTGGTTGCCGCTTTGCGCCGACGTACCTGGTGGCACGATTTCCTGGTATGCTCCTTTCCGCTCCTTGTGATTGCGGTGGGCCTGTTGGGCCGGGTTAATGCCGGCTATCGTTACCTGTTGCCGGCCCTGCCTTTTGTGCTGGTCATGGCCGGCTCGGCCATGACCCTGCTCGGTGGGCTATTGTCCGGTGCACAAGCCTTTGTGCGTCATTTTTCGCTTTTTGGCCTTCTGGTTGCCTTGTTGGGCTGGCAGATTTTCGGTACCTTGAGCGTTGCTCCACATTATCTGGCCTATTTTAACGAAATTGCCGGAGGACCGGAAAATGGCTGGCAGGTTCTGATCGACCAGGACCTGGATCGCGGACAGGCTCTGAATGCCTTGAAAGAATGGATGGATCGCCATAGTGTGAGCAAGGTCAAGCTGGCCTATCAAGGCGTTGCCGATCCCGCTTTTTACGGCATCGATTTTGAGCCGTTGCCTGTGCCGATCGATACCTGGGAAACGTTGCGTTCATTTTACCCAGCCGACCCTGCACCCGGTTTTTATGCGATCAGCGTTAACAGCTTGCAGGGATTGCATATGCCCGATCCCGACACCTACGCATGGTTTCGTGAGCGACAGCCTCTGGCCAAAATCGGCTACTCGATTTTCATCTACCAGGTGCCGCGTACCGGTTCAACATCTGTGGTAGTCGCATTGTCCGGTTTGCGCGCCGCCGAAATCTGCCCCGAAGATTATCGACTGCTTTTGGGCACCAATGACGTTCAATTCAAATGGTTCGATGCCTCGCGCTCATTGATCTTGCCCGCACGGTCACAAGCTAACGGTTATCTTGTGGTTGCCGGCGACATGTCGGCACTCTCTTGGGCCAATGAACTTGTTTCCGGCGGCATAGGGGCTATGCGACCACTGGTCACATGCACCGATCGCCCTTACGTGGCTATGCCAACCGGGTGGAATGTGGCGCAAATTGCCGCCGACATCTTGACGCACAGCTCATCGGCGCCGGTGTGGTGGAGTCCGGCCATTACCTTTTTGCCCGGCGATCCAGAAGCGCACGCCGAGCGGCTGGCTTTGCCGGTCAATTTCGGCCGACAGGTCGAATTATTGAGTTACCGGATGTCGCAACAGGTGCTGGTGCCCGGTCAGAACTGGGAATTGCTGACCTGGTGGCGTGTTGCTCAGGCCGACGGCACGCCGCTCAAACTGTTTGTTCACCTGATCGACGGGCAGAGCAAACTCCTCGGCGGTGATGACCGCCTGGATGTGCCTGTTGATGGTTGGCAGAGCGGCGATCTCTTTTATCAAATCCATCGCCTTACCCTGCCTGCCGACACATTGCCCGGCATCTATCAGGTTGAGTTGGGCTGGTATGATGCGCGCACGATCGAGCGGTTGCCGGTGTGGGGCGATGGCTATGCCATTGCCGACCGCGTGTTGTTGACGCCGGTGGAGGTGACCCAACCGTGAGTTTGCCGGTGATTTATCTGCCTACTCGGTTAGGACCATCCCTCGCGCGAGGACATCCGTGGGTTTATCGCAACCAGATCGAGCAGCCGCCGCATTTGCCATCGGGTGAATGGGTAGAGGTGCAATGTGGTCGGCTGCGTGCCTATGGTCTGTGGGACGCTGTCAGTCCGATTGCTGTGCGAATTTTTTCGTATAATCAAGTCCCCAACGCTACCTGGATCGCCACACTGGTGCGCCGGGCCTGGACGGCACGTGCGCCGCTGCGCGCTACCGGTGCGACGACCGCCTATCGTTGGCTGTTCGGTGAGGGCGATGGCCTGCCCGGCGTGGTTGTCGATCTGTACGGTGAGTATGCCGTGTTGCAAACCTATGCCGAGTCCTTGGAACGGGTGCTGCCCTGGCTGGTCGACGCGCTCCAGGCTTGTGCCTCGCTCAAAGGGGTCTTGCGGCGTGACGCCGATGGTGGACGATTGACCGCGTTGTGGGGCCGGCTGCCCAAACAAGAAGTAATTGTCCAGGAGAATGGCCTGCGCTTTGGCGTGAACTTGTTTGAGGGGCAAAAAACCGGCCTTTTTCTCGACCATCGGGAGAATCGGCAGTACCTGGAGGGGTGGTGTGGCGGTCGGCGGGTGTTGAATTGTTTTGCCTATACCGGCGCATTTACCCTTTATGCCGTGCGCGGCGGCGCGCAAGTGCTTAGTGCCGATATCGCCCCGCAAACGGCCGAGGCAACACGGCGTAACCTGACCTTGAACGGCTTTGACCCCGACGCGCATCCTTTCATCATTGCCGATTGTTTCGACTTGCTTGACCGCTACGCGGCCGAAGGGGCGCGTTTTGACCTGGTCATTCTGGATCCGCCATCGCTGGCCCACGCTAAAAAGAGCAAACATGCGGCCCTTCGCGCTTATGTGCGCCTCAATGCCGCCGCGATGCGTTGTCTGCCGTCCGGCGGCTTGCTGGCAACGGCCAGTTGCACTGCTCAGGTCTCGCCCCAGGATTTCCGCGATTTGCTCGGTGAGGCTGCTGCCCGCGCCGGGCGACGATTGTTCATCCTCCACGAAGCCGGGCATGCCCTTGACCATCCGGTGCCGGCCCATTTTCCTGAAGGCCGGTATCTCAAGTTTATTCTGGGGCGCGTCGAAGAGGTGTGAGTCCCCGATTTTGCGCGCGGATGTGCATCCATTCCATCAGGTTTTCCGGCGTATCAGGGTGTTCGGCCGAACGCCGGTGCAGTGACAGCGCTCCTATCGGACACACCGGCACGCACAGGCCACAGCCTACACAACGGCCGACGTCGACCGTGCTGACCGATGCCGGCATCGACAGTGCCGCGAAGCGACAGCGCGAGATGCAGTTGCCGCAACCGATGCACGTATCGGCATCGACCTGCGCATAAAAATCGGAATGCGCTATCGCTGTCGGCATGCCCAGTTCGGCGACGCCGCGCAGTACGCCGCAACAACATGTGCAGCAATTGCAGATGTAATGGTTGCCGTAACGGTAATTGCCGGCCGTGTGCACCAGTCCGGCCTGGGCAGCCTGTTGCAGAATCTGCAGCGCTTCTTGTTTGTCGATGACCCGCGCCGTCGGGTCGTGATCGAACGCTCCGGGTAGCGGTGCAAAGCTGAGGCAGTTGTTGACCGGTGCATCGCACCCTTTGCCGATCAACTTTTGTTGGACCCGACAAATGCAATCGCGCACGGCCCACGATTGGGCATTTTCGATCAATTCGACAGCCCGTTCGTAGGGATAAACTTCCAGGCTCACATCGATGGCCTGTTCGATCGGGATGACGCGGTGCACCGATGGCGCGTGTTGCAACAATTTACGGCCGCTCTCTTGAAAGTATTGCTCAAACAAGGCGGCAAATTCGGCATCCATGCGCGGCAATTGGGCTTCATAGCTGCCGACAATAAAGGGCAGCAGACCGTAGGTCAGTTCACCCTCACCGCGCCCGGCGTAAATGAGGCCATGTCTGACCATTTGCTTGAGCGTTTTGCGTGCCGCGTTGAGCTCGACACCGGCGCGCGCCGCAATGTCGGCGGCCGGCTCTGCCTCCAGATTCATCACGGCGGCCAATGCTGCCTCTTCGGGAGTGAACATTTTGGCCAGTATTTTCAACTCGACACCACTTTCCGTAGCCGGAAACCCGTTGGGTAGGGCATTGAGTCGTTCGGCCAGCGCACGGTATACATTTTGCATTGTCAAGCTCCGGTAGCTTGCAAACCCTAAAGGTCTATCAGACCTTTAGGGTTTGCCGTCAAGAAAGGACAACCTATGCAACAACAAACCGAAATCGCCACGCTGGGTGGCGGATGTTTTTGGTGTTTAGAGGCTGTTTATGATCAATTGAACGGCGTGTTAAATGTCGAATCAGGGTATGCCGGTGGGCATGTTCCCAATCCGACCTATGAGCAGGTCTGTACCGGTCGTACCGGTCATGCCGAGGTGGTGCAGGTGACCTTTGACCCGGCGATAATCTCGTACCGCGAGATTCTGGAGATCTTTTTTGCCATTCACGACCCGACCACTTTGAACCGTCAGGGTGCCGATGTGGGCACACAATATCGTTCGGTCATTTTCTATCACTCGCCAGAACAAAAACAGGCTGCCGAGGCGATGATCGCCGAACTGGAAGCACGTCGTGCCTTTCCGAGTCGGATTGTGACCGAGGTTGTGCCGCTAAACGCCTTTTACCCGGCCGAGGACTATCACCAGGAATACTACCAAAATCATCCCGGTCAACCCTATTGTCGGGTGGTGATCGCACCCAAGTTGGACAAATTTCGCAAACAATACGGGTTAAAACTCAGGTAGGGGCAGGGCTTGCCTCTACCCAAGGACGACCATCGTAGGGGCAGATTTTGTTAAAAGTGATCGGCCGGCCAGACGTAGGGATAACCACGCGGAAAAAGCACGTCAAGCCAGGGACGCACGTTGCCGCTTGCCTGGACGCCGGGCGAATTGAGCACGTCCCGTCCTGAACGGTAGCCGACGATCATCTGGGTCAATTTGTCCTGTGTCAATTCGAGCATCGCTGTGGGTTGCCCGTTTGAGACCATTTCGAGTTGATCGCCTCGCACGTGCAGCATCACCGTGCCCAGATCGGTTTTCAGAGCCAACATGCCGGCAGGAGCGCGAAGCAATCGTCTGGACAGTTCAGGTTTGATTTTGTCAAACAACGTGGATACAGCGATTGTGCGCATCATTCCGCCACCATGTTTGGGACACTCGGTCGTCCATGTGCAGCCAAAGCGCTGTACAAATTCGGCAAAGGGATGGTCGGGCGGGTGATAAAGGTTGATTTCGCCACAACGCCGCTCGATGGCCCGCTCGGCCAGCGCGTAGAGAATTGAAGGAAACACCCCATCATCGACCGCTTCGACTTCGATCACATTCACTACCTGATCGGCCTGATCGAGAGCGGCATAAGCCAGCAGGCGGCCACGTCGATCGGAAAAGACGATCGCTTCGGCGGGGTGATCCCACCATGTCCCTTTGGGAAAACGGGTAAAGTATTCAGGATAACGCACCAGAGTACACGTTCGTTGGGCATTATTGGCGTTATAGAGCGCGATTACCGCTTCGATGTCGGCATTTTCCAGCGGACGTGGCCTGATCCGCGTCGACGCTTGGGCTTCTTCGGCGTCGCGGGTCTGCACGACCTGTTTGTGCGTTGGCAGGCACACGGCATAGCCGAATTTGGTGTAAAAATTGGGGATGCCAAAGAGCATCGACACGTCATAGCCTTCGGAGGTCATGTAACGTATCGTGTCTTCGATCAATGTGCGCATATAGCCCTTGCCGCGATGTTCGCGGGCCGTCTCAACCCCGCCGATGCCGGCCATACGCACCTGAGTTGAGCCGATGTGCATTTGATAGTCGATCACCCACAACCAGCTCACCATCTGATCGTCGATCCACATTTCGCGCTTGTGATGACGTCCGTTGTCGATCGTTTTGATGTCCATATTTTTTCCTTTTTTTAACCCGGAGTATGACGATGATTATCGATGCGCACAATCACCCCGACTGGCACAAACACAACCTGACCCGTTTTTTGGACAACATGGCCCAATTTGGCATTGACCAGACCTGGCTGCTCAGTTGGGAATGCCCACCTGATGAGTATGACCCGGCTCCGCATCATCCGATTTTGCTGGCTACCGAGGCCGGACCGGTGCCCTGGACAAACTGTCTCAGGTATGTCGAAGCCGCGCCGGACAAATTCGTGCTTGGCTACGCGCCCGACCCGCGTCGTCCGGAAGCCATTGACCGATTGCAGGCGGCTATTGATCTGTATGGTGTGCGGGTGTACGGTGAACTCAAGCTGCGTATGTGCTATGATAACCCCGATGCACTGCGCATGTTTCGTTTTTGTGGCGAAAAGGGCCTGCCGGTTACCGTTCATATCGATTACGAGTTTGACACCGGCCAGAATTATCCACGCCGCAGTTGGTGGTATGGTGGCGGCATTGAGGCCTTTGAGCGCGCCGTGTGCGCCTGCCCGGACACCTGTTTCATCGGCCACGCGCCGGGTTTTTGGGCCCATATTTCCGGTGATGATCGGTTTGACAAAGAGCTGTATCCGAGCGGTCCGGTTGTGCCCGGTGGCAAGGTGATCGAAATGTTACGCCGTTATCCCAACTTGTATGCCGATCTATCGGCCCGCTCGGCGCTGAACGCGCTGAGCCGCGATCCCGAATTCGGCCGTGATTTTTTGCTCGAGTTCCAAGACCGCCTGCTCTACGGACGTGATACTTTTGACAATCGCCTGCAAGAATATCTGAACGGGCTGGCCCTGCCATCGGAAGTGCTGGACAAAATTTATTGTCAAAATGCGCGCCGGCTGCTTGCACATACGGGGCGTGTCTGACTGGACGCAACTCTCATTCCACTTCCAGACTGATGTCCAGTGCCGTCACTGAGTGGGTGAGTGCACCGACCGAGATGTAATCTACGCCGGTTTCCGCGATCGCACGCACCGTCTCCAGATTGACGCCGCCGGAGGCCTCCAGCGGCACGCGCCCGGCGACCCAGGCGACCATCCTGGTCATCTCGGCCGGTGGAATGTTGTCCAACATGATCCGGTCAGGACGCAGGGCAACAGCTTCTTCCAGTTCGGCCCAGTTTTTGACCTCCACCTCGATCGGCAGATTTTGTGTGTTGTGTGCGCGCACCCGTTCGACAGCAACGGTGATGCTGCCGCAGGCCGCGATATGGTTGTCTTTGATCAACACCATATCGTCCAGGCGCAGGCGATGGTTTTGGCCGCCGCCCAGGCGCACGGCCCACTTGTCTACCAGGCGCAGGCCGGGCACTGTTTTTCGTGTATCGAGGATGACAGCCCTGGTTCCCTTAACCAAATCCACATATCGGCGGGTGAGGGTAGCGATACCGCTCATGCGCTGCATCAGGTTGAGGGCGGTGCGTTCGGCAGTGAGGATGGCCTGCAGGGGGCCGATCACGCTGCCCAGGCGGTCGCCGTATCGGATTGGGTCGCCATCGGCCTTTTGAAATTCAAATACGATGTCAGGCGAAACCTGGTGGAACACCTGTTGGACTACCTCGACGCCGGCCAGGATGCCGTCGGCTTTGGCGACAAAAACACCCCGTCCCGGCAGATCAGGGGGGAGCGTCCACAGGCTGGTTACATCACCCCGACCGATGTCTTCGGCCAGGGCGCGTTGAATGATGACTTGTAATTCGGCAAGGTCTGGCATAGGCTTCCTCGTGAGGAGAATTGGCTATCATTCGATGACACAGGCAATGGCATCGATCTCGATCAAAAAACCGTGATGCAGCAATTGGGTCGGCACCACGGCACGTGCCGGACGATGTGCTCCAAACATCCGGGCATAAACGGTGTTGACGCGATCCCACAGCGCGATATCGGCTATGTAAACGGTGGTCTTGAGCACACTGTGCAGGTTGCCGCCGGCAGCCTGCACAATGGCCTGTACGTTCTTGATGGCCTGTTCGGTCTGTTCCTCAATCGACCCAAGCACCTTGGTGCCCGTCTGCGGTTCGATCGGCAATTGGCCGGACACAAAGATCAGCCCGTTGTGAACGATGGCCTGGGCATAGTGACCGGCAGGTTGGGGGGCGGCAGGGGTTGAAATTGCCTTCATAGTGAATTCTCCTGTCAAACTGGGGGTATTGTACACTCTCCAGGGGTGGATGTCAAAGGGCACATGCCGCTCATCTGACCTTATACCCGGATAGACGACGGCATTGTCTCCGCCCATCCAGGCCCCTTTGGGGCTGAGTAGGTTGTGTGCTATACTGATGTGTCCGGCAAATATGAAAAGGAGAAACAATGAACGCACGAGAACGGTTTCGCGAAACGCTGCTTTTCGGCAACCCCGACAAGATTCCGCTCAGTCCGGGGGGGCCGCGTGAATCAACTTTGCGCGCCTGGCACGAGCAAGGTCTGCCTGAAGGGGTCAACTGGTACGAATATCTGCTTGAGCAATTGGGTATTGTGCCCGAACCGACCCAACCGGTCGTCGACTTGGGGGTTTCGTTCAAGATGATCCCCGAGTTTGAAGAAAAGGTACTGGAGCATCGTGACGGCCATTATATCGTCCAGGATTGGATGGGGGCGATCACCGAGATTTCCGACGAGTATGATTACACCTATATTCGCTCGGCAAAGGACTTTGTGACCCGCAAGTGGCATCGCTGGCCGGTGCAAAATCGGCAGGATTGGCTGGAACGGATGAAATGGCGCTATGATCCGCACGATCCACGCCGCTTTCCGCCCGATTTTGCGGCGCGCTGTCAGGCACTGCGTGGGCGCGATTATCCCCTTTCGGTGAATGTCAACGGGCCGTTTTGGCAAATGCGCGAGTGGTTGGGGCTGGAAAACCTGTGTATGCTAATGCTCGACGATCCGGATTTCATTATGGAACTGGCCGGGTTTTGGACCGAGTTTGTCTCTCAAACGCTCCGGCAGGTCATCAAACACGTTGTGCCGGATTGTCTGCACATTTCCGAAGATATGGCCTACAAGGCGCACCCGATGATCTCGCCGCAGATGACCAGGCGATTTCTCAAGCCGACTTATGTGCGTTGGGTCGCGGAGGTCAAGGCGACCGGCTGTCCGATTGTGGATATGGACTCGGATGGGGCCATCGACTTGTTGATTCCGGTCTGGATCGAGTCGGGGATCAATGTCTGCGATCCGGTTGAGGTAGCGGCAGGCAACGACATCGTGGCCTTTCGCGCCCGGTGGGGTCGACAGATGGCTTATCGTGGCGGGATCGACAAGCGGGCTATTGCTGCCGGCGGAGAAACGATGCGCGCCGAGGTGATGCGGGTGGTGCCACCGCTGCTCAAGGAGGGCGGGTTTATCCCCGGCTGCGATCACGGCGTGCCGCCGGACATCTCGTGGCCGAATTTTGTCGAATACACACGGCTGCTGGCACAGTTGACCGGCTGGCTATAGGGGCCCAAAAGGAAACTTGACAAGATTTGTCCAAATTGGGCTGCCTGGAGTATAATGTCGCTCCAGCATGCGTGCTGGAGGCATTATGACCGAAAAACCGATTATTGTGGGTGTCGCCGGTGGCACAGCCTCAGGCAAGACCACGATCGCCGATGCGATTTTGAACCGTGTGGGGCGCGATCGGGTGGCTTTTATTCAACATGACGCCTATTATCGCGATCAAAGCCATTTGCCCTTTGAGGAGAGGGTCAAAGTCAATTACGACCATCCCGATTCTTTGGAAACCGAGTTGTTGATTGCTCACCTGGATGCTTTATGCCGCTGGGAAGCGGTAGATGTGCCGATCTATGATTTTTCTCTCCATACCCGTGCCCCGCAGACCCGTCGGGTTGAACCTCGGCCGGTGATCCTGGTCGAAGGCATTTTGATCTTTGCCGAGCCCGCGCTCCGCGAGCGTTTCGACATCAAGATTTATGTGGATGCCGACCCAGATTTGCGGGTGATCCGGCGCATTCAACGGGATATTGCCGAGCGGGGGCGCACGGTCGAGTCGGTGATCGATCAGTATTTGCGCACGGTTCGCCCGATGCACATCGAGTTTGTCGAGTCTTGCAAACGTTATGCCGATGTGATCATTCCGCACGGTGGATTTAATTTAATTGCCATCGATATGATTGCAACGCGGATTATGTCGATGTTACAACAGGAGAATGCAAATGGCGCCCAGAATTCATCCCACGGCTGACGTGTCGCCTCGTGCCCAGATCGGCGAGGGAACCAGCATTTGGAATCAGGCGCAAGTGCGCGAAGGGGCGGTGATCGGCGAAGGATGTATCATCAGCAAAGATGTGTACATTGACGCCGGGGTGCGCATCGGCAATCGGGTCAAGATTCAAAATGGCGTCTCGGTGTATCACGGGGTGACCATCGAAGATGGCGTTTTTGTGGGACCGCACGTTTGCTTTACCAATGACAAATATCCGCGCGCGATCAATCCTGATGGTACACTCAAGGGCGCGGAAGACTGGCAGGTTTCGGAAACGTTGATCTGTTACGGCGCGGCATTGGGGGCACGGTCGGTGATCTTGCCCGGCCTGACGGTGGGGCGCTGGGCGATGGTTGCCGCTGGCGCCGTGGTTACTCACGATGTGCCGGACTATGGTCTGGTGGTCGGTCACCCGGCGCGGTTGGTGGGTTTTGTCTGTCCGTGCGGACATCGTTTGATGGCTGCGAATGGCGATGATCGGGTTGTTTACACACGTTGTTCGGCATGTGCAACCGAGATCGAGATTCCTCGCTCGTCCTGGGCGAGGGTGGTGGAAAAAGAGCCGAGATAAGCGAGCGAATCGCGCGGCGCGTGCTCAATAGATTTCAAGAATTATCACCGATTTATAAGGATTGTGATGAATTTTACGGATTTGCTTTCGGCGATCGAGGCCAAAACGGCACGGGTGGTGGTGATCGGTTTGGGATATGTGGGCCTGCCGGTGGCGGCCAGTTTTGCGCACGCCGGGTTTATGGTCCGTGGCCTTGATCTGGACAAGGACAAAGTATCCAAGATCAACATCGGCATATCACCCATCGAAGGGCAGGAGCCGGGACTGGGCGAGTTGGTGGCGCAGGTCGTCAATGAGGGACGTCTTCATGCGACGGTGGATTATGCCGTGTGCGAGTCGGCCGAGGTGATTTTGATCGCTGTTGAAACGCCGGTGGACAGCGTTCACCAACCTCGTTACCGTGCGTTACGCGCTGCATTGCGCACCTTGACGCATCATATGCCGTCGGGAGCCTTGATCATTGTCGAATCGACCATTGCGCCGGGGACGATGGCCCGTCTGGTGCGACCCATTTTGGAAGGGCACGGGCAGCGGGTTAGCGGGCGCGACTTTTATCTGGTGCACTGTCCGGAGCGGGTGATGCCGGGACGTCTGTTGCGAAATCTGGCCACAATGAGTCGCGTGATCGGGGGAGATACGCCGGAAGCGGCGCGTCTGGCGCAGGCCTTTTATCGGCATGTCGTTCAGGCCGACCTGGACCTGGCCGATTGTGTCACTGCCGAACTGGTCAAAACGGCCGAAAACGCCTACCGCGACGTGCAAATCGCTTTTGCCAACGAGCTGGCCTTGATTTGCGAGCAGGTGGGGGCCGATGTGTGGCAGGTGCGCGAACTGGTCAACAAAAGTCCGGGGCGCAATGTGCTTTTGCCCGGTGCTGGTGTGGGGGGACATTGCATTCCCAAGGACCCCTGGCTGTTAGCCTACGGCGCACGCGATGCGATCAAAGCGCGCTTGATTCCGGCGGCGCGCGAGATCAATGATGGAATGCCCTTGCATATGGCCGAGCTGACCGTTGATGCTTTGGCAGCGGTTGGGATCGAGATCGAAGAAGCACGGGTGGCCGTACTGGGATATAGTTATTTGGAAAACAGCGATGATGTACGCAATTCGCCGAGCATTCCGTTGATCGGTCGGCTGGAAGAGCTGGGGGCCGAAGTGGTTGTCCACGACCCCTTTGTGCCCCTTTATCGGCGTGACCTGCGCGAGTGCGTGCAGGGCTGCGACGCCATTGTGGTGATGGTCAAACATGATGCCTATTTCAAGCTGGACCTGTTCCAATTGAAGGCCTGGAGCGGCGGCAAAGCGCTGATCGATGGACGGCACGTCTTTGACCGCTCGCAGGCAGAAGCCGCCGGTTGGGTGTACCGGGGCGTAGGAATGGCGCGATGATGGCAGGGGAGCGCGAACGGTCAAAAGTGCCATTCGATTATGATGCTGCACGGGCCAAGCTGGAAGGCAGGCGAGCGGCATTGCGGGCGCATCGCCTGGCTTTGTGGCAGCAGGCCCATGCCGATGCGCAACAGATCATCAACATGATTATTTCCCGCTATGCGCCACAACGCATCATTTGCCGGCGTTGACTCGATCACCTTTCTGCGCTTGCTGGCCGACGCCGAAGACTTGACCGAATTTCCGCTGGATTTGTTACGCTGGGAAGAAATACCGGCACCTTTTCAGCAGGCCATTTTAAGTAAGGGGAAAATTGTTTATGTCCAGAACTGAGCTGTTGCTTCTCGTAGGCGAGATTCGTCAAAGCAGGGCTGTGCTGGAAAACATTTGGGGGATGTATACGACCTATGTGTCGACTTTTGACGACGAGCAAAAGCGGGATATACGAGATGCTGTTATGTTGGCCGAGATTCTCACCAACACGTATACTTGCGTGGAGACGATTCTGTTTCGGATTGCCCGGGTCTTTTAAAATCATCTGGATGCGCGGGATATGACTGGGCACGTCTGGATTATTTGAGGACGGTGTATGAAAGACTAATGCCCGTGATCCACCAAGATTTGGATGATTATGTGGATTTTTTGCTGGTTCTTGCGGAAGCGAAAAACTAACTTTATATGAAGATCGTTTCTGTGGTCGGGGCGCGTCCACAATTCATCAAGGCTGCGCCGGTGAGCCGGGCCTTGCGCCAAAGGCACGCCGAAGTCCTGGTGCATACCGGGCAGCATTACGATGACAATATGTCGGCGGTATTTTTTGAAGAATTGGGCTTGCCACAACCGGACGTGAACCTGGGCGTCGGCTCGGGTTCGCACGGTGCACAAACCGGGGCGATGCTGGCCGGCATTGAACAGGTGCTGTTGGCCGAAAAGCCGGATTGGGTACTGGTTTATGGCGACACGAATTCGACGCTGGCAGGGGCGCTGGCAGCGGCCAAGCTGCACATCCTTGTGGCGCATGTCGAGGCGGGGCTGCGCAGTTTCAACCGCTGGATGCCGGAGGAAGTCAACCGCGTGCTTACGGATCACGTTTCGGACTTGCTCTTTTGTCCCAGTCAGACTGCCGTGGACAACCCGGCACGCGAGGGCATCACCATCGGTGTCCACCTGGTGGGCGACGTGATGGCCAATGCGCTCTTGTGGGCCGCCGAGCGCGCCCGCACGCGGAGCAAAATCCTGGAGCAGGTGGGGGTGCAGGAAAAAGGCTATCTGCTGGCCACCGTCCATCGCGCCGAAAACACCGACGACCCGGCCCGTCTGCGCGCCATCCTGGACGCCTTTGCTGCGCTGGATGAACTTGTCGTCTTTCCCGTTCACCCCCGCACCCGCGCCTGCATCGAAGCTCTGAATCTAAAATCAAAAATCTAAAATCCATTGAACCGGTGGGCTATCTGGATATGGTGCGTCTGGAACAGGGGGCACGGATGATCCTGACCGATTCCGGGGGTATCCAGAAAGAAGCCTACTGGCTCGGCGTGCCGTGCGTGACTCTGCGCGACGAGACGGAATGGGTGGAGACGGTGCAGGCGGGGTGGAACGTGCTGGCGGGGGCGGAGACGGCGCGGATTGTGGCGGCGGTGCGGGGGTTTGCGCTGCCGGAGGCGCGGCCGGTGTTGTATGGAGATGGCGGGGCGGCGGAACGGATTGTTGCAGGACTAT